>Ga0180220_1000444_pt1 | contig 46665 bp, 38 predicted proteins | sample eDN5th37CBELigBY_FD_151335 | JGI IMG/M metagenome (GOLD analysis project Ga0180220, IMG submission 151335) | Enriched backyard soil microbial communities from Emeryville, California, USA - eDNA 5th pass 37_C BE-Lig BY (version 2) (version 2) | ecosystem: Environmental > Terrestrial > Soil >...
AGCTCCCGACCGACGACCCCGAGGCGGTACGCGCGTTTTTCAGCGTGCGGCACATTCGTACGCCGGAGAACAAGGCGATCAAGCAACGGGATGAGGATGCCGCCGCGGCTCGCCTGATCGGGTTGATGCCGGAATCCGTGGCGTCGGCAATCGGCGCCCTGTGGCGAGAGTACGAGGACGGGATCACGCCCGAGGCCCGCTTCGTGAAAAACGTCGATACGCTGGAGGCCTTCCTGCAATCCCGCGCGTACCTGCGCGAGCATCCTGATCTCCCCGTGGGCGGCTTCCGGGATATGGCGTTGCAGGAGATCGACGATCCCACCGTCGCCGCGATCCGGGATCAAATCCTTAAAAACGAATGATAACTGCGTGACCCAGCAGGACGAGGAGAAGGAATCAGTGAACACCGAACAAAACTTGTCCAGCGCATGTCATCCCAATAATGGCTGGACCTCTGTATATCTCATTCGCCACGGCCAAACAGAAGGCAATGCAAAACATCTATTCATTGGTTCAACAGACTTGCCGCTGGATGACGTGGGGCAACGACAAGCACTGGCACTTGGAAAGCGACTTGCAAAGACCCACTTTGATGCCGTTATCTCCAGTCCACTTAGGAGAGCTCGGCAAACGGCCAACCGTATCTCCCACTTCTCTGGAACTGCGTTGAGCATTCATCCAGGTTTTACCGAGATTGATTTCGGAGAACTCGAAGGAAAAACCATCGAGTGGTTCGAGACCCACCATCGAGACCTTGCCTCAATTCACGCGACTCCCGCAAGCAATGGCGTAGCGTGGCCAAGAGGTGAAAGTCGCAGTGATTTTAACGACAGGGTCATCAGAAGCTTCTCTGACACACTGTGCAAATATAATCGGCATACAATCGCCGTTGTGTGTCATGGAGGCGTGATCGGATCAATCCTCTCTCATATACAAGGAGGATTACCCAACGACTGGGTAAAGTTCGCCGTGCAAAACTGTAGTATCACGCATCTGGAAATCGACCATACCCAAACGCGATTTCACATGCTCAATGACTACCACCACCTTAATGAAGTACAAAAAAACCTCTTTGCTCTCAATCCAATCGCATACCAATCAGGCAAATAGCGGACCCAACACAAGAACTCTGCAGCACTGCATCGTCACCCAATCATCAATATCCCTGCAGAAGCAGAACCTGCTCCTTTTCCCGGACATTGCTCGAATCACCCGTTCTTGCAGGCCAGAATAACGTTGTGCGCACAAAACCGGTTCAGGACGGGCGTGTGTTCGGCAAGCCGCTCGATTCCGGCGACGGGACCCATCAGCATGGTCGGCGTGAAATCGGGCATGAACCCGAGCGTCTGCACCTCGACCGGGGATGCGCCGCCAGCCTTCAGGCCATCGAGAATCTCGTCCGCTGGCACCAGTCTCTCCGCACCGGTATCCTGCGGCACCCGCTTCATCAGGAAGGGCCAGTAAGGGTTCCGCGGATTGTGATCCCAGACAAGCACGTAGCCGCCGGGTTTGGTTACCCGCACCATCTCGACCAGCGTGTCGTGCACGTCGGTGGGATCGGCGACGTGATGCATCACCGCGACGCAGTACGTCAGATCGAACGTGTTGTCCGCGAAGGGCAAATGCTGCCCCGGTGCATGCACCGCGGTCACTCGCGGCTCGCGTTGTCGCAAGTGCTCCAGCATGCCATCGAAAGGGTCCGCACCGGTCACCTCGTAGCCATCCCGCGCCAGCCGGGCCGCCAGCACACCGGTGCCGCAGCCGACATCCAGCAACCTGCTTCCGGCAGGAGCATGCGCGCGGATATAAGCGTCGCGCCGATCGAGATAATGATCCAGCACATGCTGCGGCAGACTCTCGTCGTATTCCGCGGCAACGCGATCGAAGTCGGTTTGGCCGTTGGCACCGGTCGTCGAGGACTGTGGGTTCATCCGTGATTCTCCGTTCAATGAACGCGGGGACATGTGATTGCGGTGCCTGAGGCTGGTTTGCAATCGGAACCGGACGACGAACGCGATCATCTGGAATCCGAGCGTGACAGCCTTGCCGAAATCCCCCGTCACCGACGACTCCCCGACCCGCGGCAGGTAATTCACCGGCACTTCGACGAAGCGTGCGCCCGAGGTGATCACCAACAACATCAGCTCCGGCCCGAAGTAGCTGCCGCCGACGGTGAATTTCGGGCGGATACGTTCCAGCGTCTCTCGCGTCAGAAGCCGGTAGGTGCAGCCCACATCGCTGAGATGGCTCGTGTTGAAAAGCGCCTCGACCAGCTTGGCAACGGCCCAGTTCCCCCATTTGAGGAACCAGCCCATATTCGCGCCTTGCCAGATCATCTCCCGCGTCGTGCGGGTCCCGAATACAGCATCGCAATCATCCGAATAGGTGAGCAGCTTGGAGATATCGCGGGGCAGGAAGGTACCATCCGGCTCGGCAAGCACCAGCAAGTCGCCGGTAGCCTCGTCGAGCCCGCGCCGATACGAGTGTCCGTACCCCTGCTTCGGCTCGAAGACCTGCCGGGCGTTGGTTTTTTCGACTTCTTCCCTCGTTCCCGGCTCGGCGTTGTTATTGACGACCACGACCTCGTCAACCACGCCCGTGGCGAAAAAGCCGTCGATGACCTCGCGAATGGAGTCCTTTTCGGCATAGGTGCCAAGGACGACGGATACGGTCCGGCCGTTCCACATATGGCGTCGCCTCCCTCCGGGCTGAACACCTGGACAAGATCCCGGATCGTCATTCGCAATCTTCACGCCACATGGGACGTCCGCGTCCGACGCGACATCGTGAACCATCCGCTGTAGACGAGCACCGCAATCGAGACGATACCGCCGATCCCGCTCACCCATAATCCGACCGTCAGGGTTGTCGGGGCATAGAGCACCTCGATCGTATGCATGCCCGGCCCGACCGGGATTCCCAGCAGGGCATGATCGGTTTGCATCACATCGACGTGCTTTCCGTCGACGGTCGCCTTCCAGCCCGACGAATAAATCTGGCTCACCACCAGCACCCCCTCACCGGTGTGATCGACATCGAACGTGAGCGCATCCGGCGTCCAACGGGTGAGCTGGACGGTGGGTGTTTGCCCGTCGGCAGGTGCGGCGACCGGAAGCAGCTCACCATCGACGAACGCCACCTGCGCTCCATCGACCTCGCCACTGGCCAATCTGGCCAGACCGTCGTCACCATTTGCGGGCCGGACATCGTAAACCATCCATCCTCGCGGTTGGACTGTGGGGCTCTCGTAGATGACAACTTCGTCGTTCCGGAAGACCTCGACCCAACCCACCGACTGCAACGCCTGGATATCGTCCCGGTCCTCCGGGATCGAGCGGGGCACGACGATGTATCGGACGTTGAGCAGATCCAGCAATGGCGAATTCACGCCGACATTGAGCAGATTCGCAAAGTGATAATTCTGGTCGCGACGATTGAGGGCGGCGATGAACTCCGCATACACCTGGGGTTGCAGCGGATCGTAGCCCTGGGTCGTCTCCAGGCGCAGACGCATCGGCCGGGCATTCTGCAGGATGGCGACCATGTCCGGCTCCAGCCGCCGCTCCGGATAGGTCTGGTGTGGGGAATCGGGATGGTACATCCCGCCATAGGCGATGAAACGGAAGGGAGGTTCCGATTCCTGCTTGTCCTGCAGAAATTCTCCCGCGCCGCCCGGGTCGTCGCGCCGCAATGACTGATAAATCAGGTTCTGCATCCACGAGTCATTCCCGCGCATCTCCAACGTCCCGGGCGGCGGCGTCTTCATCACCAGCGAATCGTGAATATCCAGCGCGTTCGGTAACAGGAAGACGACCGCGATGAGACCGATAACCGCTGCATCGATCAGCCGCGCTCGCATCGCCAGGTCCGCGAACCGGGAGGCGAACGCCACGACCAGCAGCAACCCGGTCGCCAGAATTGCGGTGGTCCAGAACCAGTGGCCGACGACCTCAGCGACTCCACGCTGGGCGTACCACGCCGCCAGGGCAGCGATACCCAGAGGCGCCAGCGCGAGCAGCCATCTCGTCCGCATCGTCGCCAGACGAGGCAGCTCGTTGACCGCGCCACCAGCGAGCATCGCCGCGAAGAACGAGTAGAGCCAGAAGACGCGTCCCGGGCTGTGGATGTGCAAATCCTTGTACAGCGGGATGAGATAGGCGATATCCGTGATCCCCCGCACACCCATCGCCAGCGCCGGGATCACCACCGCGACCGCGAGAAAGAACGGGATCACCGACTGCCGACGGATCAGGAGGGCCGCAAGGATCATCAGGACGAAAACCGTACCCCAGACGGATGTCCCCCGATAGGCATAGCTATCGACCAGGAGCGTTCTCAAGGCCGATCCCAGCGTGTGAAACCCGGCGTCACTGGCGCCGGGTGCGTTCGCATAGCTACCGCCTGCATTGTTCGATTCGGCGTTGGCGGCCAACCGCGGCAGGATGCCGGCCGCCGCCAGCAACACCCCGATCCCCACCACGGCCGGTCCGGTCGCGATCATCGTCACGATCCGCTGCTTCAGGGTCCATCGCGCATCCGGCGGCGTGATAACGGTGCGAAAGACGACCCAGGCAGCGATAATCAGCAGCGCGTTGATCAACCCTTGCCCCAGCCAGGCCGCCATCATCTGGCTGATCGCGAATCCGGCGATGATCCACGCGGTGGCACGAGCGGGCCAGGTCCGCGCCCGTACCGCCAGCTCGACCCCGAGGAAGGCCAGGGGGGAGAAGGTTGATGTCATGGTCCCGACGGTGCAGCAATCGGTCTGGCCAAACAGGAACGGGCCGAACTCGAAGGCGACCGCGGTGAACAGTGCCGCCAGCGTGCCGAACCCGATGACGCGCGCGAAGATGAACGTCGTCAACCCCGCAAGAATCAGCAACAGGAAGATCATCAGCTTGTAGGCGACGGTCACCTCGAAAAACGGAAAGATCAGCATCGCCGGGAGATACATCCAGCCGGATTCCGGATCGCCAGCAAACGGTGCTCCGCTGAAGATGTACGGGTTCAATGCCGGGATATCGAAGGCACGGAGCCTGTCCCCCAGCGCATCGAACCACGGCAGGAAGAAGGTCAGCAGATCGTGCCGGGCCAGCCAGTTATCGTAGACCCAGCGATGCCAGAGCATGATGAGCGACAGAGCCAGCAACACCCCGGCGGCTATCACGTCGCCTCGCGACCAACGCCGCCCGAGGACACCTTCCGGCGATTCACCCATCATCACGCCTTGTCGCTCGCCATCTCTTTATTCCCATTTCCCATTCAGGTCTCCCGATTCGGAAGGAATACCAACGCCCAATCCGGCGGGCAGATACGGTGTATTGCCGATTGCTGCCGGCTGGCCTGCGATTTGCGTGCCATTCACTCCTGATACGCGACCGGCACACGCAAATACCCGTATGTTCGTGTGCTGCAATGCCGCGTTTTGTGGGAGACGCTCATGCCACCATCCCAGTCCACCCGCTCACCGGGCAAGGAATCGCTGAAGGGGCTCGTCCTCGCCGGGGGCAAAGGATCCCGGCTCCGCCCCCTGACCGCAACCGGCGCGAAGCAACTGGTACCGGTGGCGAACCGGCCCGTTATCTTCTACGCACTGGAGCAAATGGTGGCCGCCGGGATCACCGACATCGGCATCATCACCGGCGACACCTCCGCCCAGGTCGAGCAGGCCCTCGGCGATGGCTCGCAATTCGGCGCACGGTTCACCTTCATTCACCAGGAGGCACCGCTGGGACTCGCCCATGCCGTGATGACCGCTCGCCCCTTTCTCGGCGACAGCGCGTTTTGCATGTTTCTCGGCGACAACTTTCTCGAACACGGGATCGCGCCCTTCGCCAAACGCTTTTGCCAGAACGGTGCCAGTGCCGAGATCCTGCTGAAGCGCGTATCGAACCCCGCCGCCGTCGGCGTGGCGGTCCTCGACGCGGCCGGGCACATCATGCAGCTGATCGAAAAGCCAACGACGCCCATTTCCAACCTCGCCGTGATCGGCGTCTACTTTTTCGGCCCCGAAATCCACGAGATCACCGAGCGCCTGCATCCTTCGGCGCGTGGTGAGCTGGAGATCACCGATGCCATCCAGGGACTGGTCGATGCCGGGTTCACGGTCGATGCCGACATCATCGACGACGAGTGGATCGACACCGGCAAGAAAGACGACATGCTGGAGGCCAACCGGGTCGTGCTGGGGCACACCATCCGTCGCATCGATGGCGAGGTAAGCGACGACTCCACGGTCACCGGCGAGGTGGTCGTCGCCGCGGGGGCGACGATCGTCAAAAGCATCGTCCGGGGACCGGTAGTCATCGGCACCGGGACGCAGATCGAAAACGCCTACGTAGGCCCCTTCACCTCCATTGGCGATGGTTGTCGGATCGAGGATTGCGAGATCGAGCAATCGATCGTGATGAACAACAGCATCGTCCGCAACATTCCGTTACGGATCAGCGATTCACTGATCGGCAAAGAGGTCATCGTCGAGCGCCGGCAGGAGCTGCCGCACACCGTCAAGCTCCTGCTCGGCGATCACGCGCAGGTGGGTTTCGCATGACGCGAGTGCTTGTCACCGGCGCGGGAGGACAGCTCGGAAGCTACCTGCTCCCGGCGCTGCGCGATGCTGGCTACGATGTCCGCGGCATGGGGCACTCGGAGGGTCCCGATATCGACATGGCGGTCGATATCACGGATCGCACCCAGGTGGCCAGAGCGATGATGGCGGCGAAACCCGACATCGTCATCCATGCAGCAGCGATGACCAACGTTGACGGCTGTGAGGAACATCCCGCTGACGCGGACACGGTCAACCATCTCGGATCGGCCAATATGGCGCAGATCGCCGCCGGACAAGGCGCGTGGCTGATCGGTATCGGCACCGATTTCGTTTTCCCCGGCGACGGGGGTGCGCCGTACGCCGAAGATGACCCGACAGCGCCGATCTCGGTCTACGGCTGCAGCAAACTCGCGGGGGAGCGGGCGATCCTGCGGGCCGACCCGTCCTTTGCCGTGGCCCGCACCGCGTGGCTTTACGGCGGTGCGGGCAAACACTTTCCCCGGACGGTTCTCAACGTCCTGCGCCAGCACGGCAAGATGGACGTTGTTGACGACGAAGTCGGTTCGCCAACCTTCGCCGGTGATCTCGCGCACGCCATCGTCGCACTCCTGCCGCACCGACCGGCCGGCATCTTCCATCTCATCAACGAGGGCGCGGCGAGCCGGTACGAGCTGGCACGAGCCGTCGCGACGGCAGCCGATATCGACCCGGACCTGGTGTCTCCGATCTCGACCAGGGATTTCCTCGCCCGCTACCCTTTGCCAGCCCGGCGACCGGCCAATAGCACGTTACGAAACATCCGGGCCGCCGCGCTGGGCGTTCGATTGCCACCGTGGGAGGACGCCGTTAATCGGTACATCCCCGTTCTCGCCTCGGAAACGACACCCGGTTAGGAGAACCTGCGCATGCACATCCTCGTCACCGGCGGCGCTGGCTTCATCGGCTCCCACTACGTCGACCTCGTACTGGATCAGCAGCCGAACGACCGCGTCACCGTGCTCGATGCGCTGACCTACGCTGGCAACACGCGGAACCTCGCCTGGCACAAAGCAGATTCCCGATTCCGCTTCGTGCAAGGCTCGATCGCCGATGCGGCACTCGTCGACGACCTCGTCGCAGAGACCGATGCGGTCGTCAATTTCGCCGCGGAAACCCACGTCGATCGATCGCTCCAAACGCCAGATGTTTTTCTCCGCTCGAATGTTGAGGGCGTCTACGTCCTGCTCGACGCGATCCGTCGACATGACCGCCGGATGCTGCAGGTGAGCACCGACGAGGTTTATGGCGACATTCCGGATGGAAGCTTCTCAACCGAACACGATCCGGTCGCGCCGCGATCCCCCTACTCCGCCGCCAAAGCCGGTGGCGAGCTTTTCTGCCGCTCCTTCACGATCTCGTTCGGCACGGATGTCGTCATCACTCGCGGCTGCAACACGATCGGGCCGCGGCAGTATCCCGAAAAACTCGTGCCACTCTTCGTCAGCAGCGCCCTGCGGAACGAACCACTGCCGGTCTACGGCGACGGTCGGCAAATTCGCGACTGGTTGCACGCCGCCGACCACGCCGCCGCGATCGACCGGGTGCTGCGACAGGGAAAAACCGGCGAGATCTACAACATCGGCGCCGGAAACGAGCGCCCGAACATCGACGTCGTCCGCGCCATCCTGCACCGCTTGGGCAAGGACGACTCACTGATCCGCTATGTACCGGACCGCCCCGGGCACGATCGGCGGTACGCGCTGTCGTGGGACAGGATTCGCGAGGAGCTCGGCTGGACGCCCGCGCGTGATTTCGACGGGACCCTGAACGAGACGATCGACTGGTACGCGAGCAATCCCGGATGGTTGAAGGCAATCCGCGACGATTCTCCGGCGTTCACCGAGTACTACCGGCAGCAATACGGATGGCGGCTGGAGACCGCACTGGCCTCACCTCCACAGGAAGGATGATCCATGAAAGAAGGACAGGACACCGTGGCGGAGGCGCTGGTCACCTCGGCCGGAGACGTATCGAGGGTGGAGGGCGCCATCCTCCACGCCCTGACAACGCATCGTGATCCGCGGGGCACGCTGACCGAGCTTCTCCGCACGGATTGGCCAGACGAGGTTTTTGGCGACGGAATGCCCTTCGCGCAGGTCTACACCTCCACGACCGGGCCGGGTGTCGCGCGGGATGTCGACAAATGGCACCTGCATCAGCACCAAACGGACAGGTTCTACTGCATTCGCGGCCGGATCGTCGTCGCGATCGCCGATCCGCGAGATGGTTCCCCCACCCGCGACAACCTGATGCTGGTCGAGCTCTCCGCCGCCGAGGACGGTCCGGCCCCGCTGCTCGTCACGATCCCGCCGCGCACGTTGCACGGGTTCGTCGTGACGAATGACGGACCAGCGACGCTACTCAACTTCCCGACACGGCTGTACGATGCGAGCGACGAAGGCCGGGTGCCATTCGAGGACGCCGGAGTCACCTTCCCGGACGGCACACCGTTCGATTACGATCGCGTTCGCCGCTGGTATGACGAGAGGGGGACTTAAACGGCAAACCCTATGCGGTATGCCCGTCCAGCTCGACAACTGCGGTGATGATCACCGCCGCGTTACCGGCCAGGGTCGAAGCGCCGGGCGTGGAGCGGGCGTGGGTCCCGATCTCCGGCCCGAAGAGGTCGATGATGAAATCGGAAAACCCGCTGATCACGTAAGATGTCCGGCCGAAGCCGGGATCGCCATTGACGAACCCGATCACGTTCAACCACGCCGAGATCCGGTCCAGATCGCCGATCGTCCGCTTCAGCTCGGAGAGGATGGTCAGCGCTGTCAACCGGGCCGCCTCATGCCCCTGTTCCGGCGTCACCTCCGAGGGGATCTTGCCCTTCACCGGCCAGGAAGTGCCGTCCGGATTCCGCGCCGAGCAGCCGGAGACGTAGGCCAGGTTTCCCCGGACCAACACCGGCACCGGTGGCCCCTCGACGGACGGCTTGTACACGGCGGGCTCGGGGAGGACCAGCCCCATCTCTTCCAGTTTCGCCTCGATCTTCATGATTGCGCTCTCCTGATGGATACTCTTCCGAAGTCACCATCATCGCCGAGATTCCGGAAAGCGCCAATGCCGATCGATGCGTCGGGTCACCCACCGTATTCGGATAACGTCGTGGTTGCAGGGAAACAGGCCCCAATCGCGGGCAGTATTAATGTAGGGGCGGACTCTTATGTCCGCCCGTGTCGCGAGGGGTTGGGCGGACATAAGAGTCCGCCCCTACGTGTGACGACGACAACTTTACAAGGGACGGAGCACGGCGTACCCCGCGTCTTATACCGAATCCGGAATCCGGATGGATGCTCGCGGGTCGCCGTGATGCCGCTCCGCGGCATGTCCCGGGCACAGGACCCGGGACTACGGTGACGTGCGCTGACCCGCGAGCATTCATAGGTATGGGCATGTCTCGGGCACCGGACCCGGGACGACGCAGTCATGCGGATGTTGCGGAATCAGGCTGCAGTGATCGCGGGGCACCTCCCGATGTTCCCCGCTCCTCACGTTGGTAGCACCGGGCCGTAGTGCCCGGTGTCATGGCAGAACGGCTCATCGCCGTCCTCCACCGACCACTCCGGGTCGGTGCGACCTATAGGGGCAGGTCTCGGGCACAGGAACCGAGACTACGTGAGTCGCACCGGCGAAGATCCACCACAGTTCATCCGGATTTCGTATTACTCCACGACCTCGACGATGCCCATCATCCCATTGTCCTCATGGAAGAGGATGTGACAGTGGTACACGTACTTCCCTGTGAAATCGAGGAAGCGCGAGCGTATCGTGACCGAGCCGAATGCGGGCAGCGAGACCGTGTCCTCCATACTCAGGGCCTCGTACGGCTCACCGTTAATCGCAACCACCTGAAAATCATTGATGTGAATGTGGAACGGGTGCCAGGTACTGCTGTCGTTGTAGATCGTCCACTCCTCGAGGGCACCAAGCTTGACCGTCTGGTCCACCCGATCCATGTCGACCTTCTGGCCATCGATCAGGAAATGCGGTCCATGCTCGTCGATCTTGACATCGAACCGCAATTCGCGATGGTTGTCGACCGGCAGGTCCCGAAGGTCCTCGAACGGGAGCAATGTGGTCGGCAACTCCATCTGCTCGACGGGTTCGCCCTCGACCACCATCGTCGCCAGCACGACATCCGGCTGCGACTGGCCACCGGTGCCCCAGAGCAGCTGGCGCAGTTGGAACGTGCCCGATTTCGACGTCTGGACCAGCACCTCGGCCCGTTCGCCCGAGGAGAGGAAGAGCTGAGATAGTGTCTCCACCTTCCTCAGGGCATTCCCGTCGTCTGCGATTTTGTGCATCATATGGCCTTCGAGCCCGAGGAGACAAAAATTACTCGAGGTCATATTGGCGATTCGCCATCGCTGCGTCTCACCGGGCCGGAGCCGGATCGTCGGGTTGAGTTGCCCATTAATCGTCCGCAGCTGGTCACGCGGATGCTGATCCTCCACCGGCACCACGACGCCGTGCGCGTCGAACTCGGTCGACTGAAGCACCAGCAGGCGCTCGGTCAGCCCCTTGATACCGGGGATCTCGTCGAGTCCACCATCAAGGATGATCGCCCCGGCCATTCCGCCATTAACATGCTGGAAGGTATCACCGTGCACATGCGGGTGATACCAGTACAAACCGGAGGTATGGTCTTCCGGGATATTGAACTCATAGTCGAAGGTTTCGCCCGGCTCGATATGGACGAAGACATTGTCGCTGTTGCCACCGGGCGACACATGCAGACCGTGGGTGTGCAGGTTGGTCGTTTCCTCAAGGTGATTCGACAGCGAAACGCGAATGGTGTCGCCGGGCTTTGCTTTCAAGGTCGGGCCGGGGTATATCCCGTCGTAGACACGGCTCACCTTTGGCTGCCCGTTTACCGTCGTCGCGCCGAACGCCGCCGTCAGCGACGTTTCCAGCAGACCATTGACCGCTTCCCGCACTTCCGGCTCGATCAAATCCTGTCCTTCCGGCCCCGGATCGCCGGTCGAACCGGTTTCATCGAGCGTGAGGATGTTGCGCGTATCCGGTGTCGGTGTCACATCCACCCCGGTCGTCGGCGTCGCATGGTGGTCATGCTGCGCGGCGGCTCCTCCAAACCGGACCGCGCCGATCACCGCAGCAGCTGCCCCGGCGGTCAAGACGCGGCGCCGGGTCACGCGCCCGGCTGCCATCTCATCGTCGTGCTGCTCATCGATCGTCGAGACATCTGCCATTCTTCTCTCTCTTTCAGGCGCATGCGGCCATGGCAGACGGAATCCGGACCCACTGTGATCTCCAAGCCAAACCGAATCCCGACTGCGTTTACGATACCGGGTGAAATACGAAGTACCGATTTATGAATTCCCTAAATTACATGCTACAGGAGAGAAAACATACGTCAAGAGGATGGAGCGCCCGAAGGCGACTTCCACCGCGGGACGGGCGGAGCCACCACACCGGCCATATCTCATCTTGGCGCGAACTCGCTGCCTGCTCGCCCGGACTATGGACTCGCATCCACGAACGACCACGTCTCGTCATTCTGAGCGTCAGCGAAGAATCCCCCGGCGAAGTCGCTGATCAGGGGAAGTCAGGCTTCCTGTGCGCAGTGTGCTTCGCACGGGGATTCCCACGGTCGCGGCGCTTCCAGTGATTTGCAGATTGGTTGACACGGCGCACGCGCATCGCTCGTAGGGGCGGACTCTTATGTCCGCCCCTTTGGACGCGACACCGGGCGGACATAAGAGTCCGCCCCTACCAAATCAACCTTCTTGCGATCCGCTCTACAGCGAATCGCACAATGGTTGACAGGGTTACCTGGTGATCGACTCCCTCCGGGAGTCGATGGGCGGCAACGGGGCCGCGTTCGCTTTTCGGCCGCTCACGCGACCTCACCCCACCTCCTGCGGACCGCCCGCCCCTCCACCCTGTTTGGTGAGCCTCGCAACCTTCCTGCAATGCGCTGTAGAAGCAAAGCTCAACCCTCGCAGCAACGTCCGGAGCGCCGATTTGGCGATCACCCGAGCAGGGCGTCGATCCGCTGCTGGCGCATGGTGTCGGCATCCGCAAGCTGCTGCCGGTCAGCGTCCAGTTGAAGCTGGTCCGCGGTGAAGCGATCGCGAGCCTCGGTCAGCGCGCGGCGGGTGGCCTCGGGCGCAGGACCTCCGGGCAGCGTCCGCGCATTAACGAACGCCCACGGATCGAGCGCCTCGCGGACGACATCGTCCGTCACGATGAGCGGTATCTCCAGCACCTCGCCACTGACCTCATTGACCACATCGGCGGTGATCTCGCCGCCGTCGCGGATGGTCCGCGTCACGATCCTCGACAGGATCGAATGGGCCGACCGGAACGGGACTCCGTAATTCTTCACCAGCGTATCCGCGAGGGCGGTCGTGGTCGTGTTGCCCCTCCCTGCCTTCGCGGCGAGCCCCTCGACATTGAACGCCACGGTCTGCAGGACGGCGGTGAGCAGGCCATAGACCATCTCCGCCGCATCGAAGGTCCGGTTCAAGGGGATGAACATCGGGTCCTCGACGTCGTTGGTATCGCCGAATGCCGCATTGTGGACGATCGTCTCGACGGTCGAGGCATCGCCATAGACCCAGCCGATCCGGACGCGAATATGCTCCAGCACGACCGGATTTCGCTTCTGCGGCATGATCGAGCTGATCTGGATGAAGGCATCATCGATCCGTAACGCATCCTCGCTTTGCCGCGCCCAGACCAGCAGATCGTAGACGAAGCGGGAAAGCGAGCCGACGCTGGTGACGAGAGCCTGCACGGATTCCAGGAGATGATCGTTGGCGCCGACCGCATCGAAGCCGTTCTCGACGTAGCCATCGAAGCCGAGCAGATCGGCGGTGAGATCGCGGTCGATCGGGAAGCTCGTCGTCGTGAACGCGGCCACGCCGAACGAGCTCCGGTTCGTACGATCGTAGGCGTTTTTCAGGCGGATGCTGTCCCGCTCCAGTGGACCCAGCACGCCGAGCAGGTCGTGCGCGAGGGTCGTCGGCTGCGCCGGCTGGGTGTGGGTGATGCCCGGCATCAGCGTCTCGATATGCTCGCCGATGAGGTCCATCAACGCGGACCGGAGATCGAGCACCTGCTGCCGGGCCGACACCAGGCGATCGCGCAGCATCATCCGACTCATCCCGGCGGCGAGATCGTTGCGGGACCGGGCGATCTGGAGATTGCCACCGGCCTCCGGACCTGTCAACTCGATCAGGCGTCCCTCGACGGCGAAGAAGAGATCCTCGATTTCGGGGTGGTAGACGAAGCCATCGACGCCACCCGCCTTCACCTCCCGCAAGGCGGCGAGGAGCTTCGCGGACTGCTCCTCCGGGATGATGCCGCAGGCCGCGAGCATGACGACATGCGCCTCGTTGGCAGCGATCATGTACGGGAAGATGTGCCGCTTGCTTTCGTCGAACTGCGGTCCCAGCACGTACCGCGCATAGGCCGGATGCGGGAATGTCCCCGCCGATTCGTGTGACATTGTTGTTCCCTACGTGTGGAATCGTTTTCCGCGACATATATCCGTCATTCAGAGCGAAGCGAAGAATCCGACGCGAAGCGGCCCAGCCGTCCTGATCGCATCTCCGCTGCATCCCGCAGCAAAATCGCGCCTCAAAACTAACATCGCGGCCCTTCAGCAACGCTTCGCGTGGGATTCATCGGCCTTCGTCCTCTGAATGACGGTTTGTATGCGGAAGTCATTCCTCTGCAAACCAGTTCCACGCCAGATCGTTCCAGCGTGGGTTCGTCTCTTCAATGAGTTTCATTTTCCATCCGCGAGACTTGCCCTTGATCAGCTTCTCGTAGGCGATAGCGTCGTCAATACGCGAGTACTCCGCGATATACACCAATCTGGTCAGGTTGTAGCGGGACGTGAATGACCCGGGATTGAATCGATGCTTATGCTCCCAGACCCGACGCTCAAGATTATTCGTGACCCCGACGTACATGGTACGCGTGTGATTCGCCATGATATAGACATAGGCTGTCTTCACACGCGCATCCTTTCGGCATACGACACGATCACCCACCAATAACTCGTCATTCAGAGGCCGAAGGCCGATGAATCCCATGCGAAGCGGTTCTCAAGGGAAGGCCGGCTTCCTTCGGTGCCATGTAGCCAAGATGGTGTGAAGCATCTGGAACCGCATGGCTACGAACATCGCTTCGCGTCGGATTCTTCGCTTCGCTCTGAATGACGGAAAAATCCTGTCCGGTTTCCTCCCTACCCCTTCAGGCCGGCGAGGGCGATGCCCTTGATGATCTGCCGCTGGAAGATGAGGAAGATGATGATCACCGGGATGGTCGCCAGCGAGGCCGCCGCCATGATCAGGTGGAAGGAGCTCTGGGATTCGCTTGAGAAGAACGCGATCCCGACCGGCAGCGTCCGCATCGTTTCCGAGCGGGTGACGATCAGCGGCCAGATGTAGGCGTTCCAGTTCCCGAGGAAGGTGAAGATGCAGAGCGCGGCGAGCGCCGGTTTCACCAGCGGCAGCGCGATCTTCCAGAAGATGCGGAATTCGGAGAATCCATCGAGTCGCGCGGCGTCGATCAGGTCGTTCGGCACGCCCATGAAGAATTGCCGCATGAGGAAGACGCCGAACGCGCTGATCACACCGGGGAACATGATGCCCCAGTACGAATCGGTCCAGTGGAACTTGATCGACATCATGTACCACGGGATCACCAGCATCTCGGTCGGGACCATCAGCGTGCTCAGGATCAGCACGAAGATGAGCGTCGAGCCCGGGAAACGGAACTTCGCCAGCGTGTAACCAGCCAGCGAGTCGAAGAACGCCACGCTGAGCGTCGTGATCGTGGCGATCACGAGACTGTTCACGAACCAGCGGACGTAGCTCGTCTTCTCCAGCACCGTGTGGTAGTTGTCCAACGTCGGATGGGGTGGAATCAGCGACAGGGTGTAGATATCCTGCGCCCGCTTCAGCGACGAGACGACCATCCACACGAACGGGAAGATCATGCCCAGGCCACCGATCAGCAGGATCAGCGTCAGCGCGATCCGGGCGATCCGCCGCTTCGTCCGCTGCTGGTCCTCCCACACTCGGCCGGTCGCGTTCGACCGGTCGGCGTCCAGGACATCCGCGCTGGCGACCGGCATTCCGTCTGGTCGTTCGTCAAGAACATTGGTCGTCATTCTGTATCCCGTTGCAGCACTTTAAGCTGGACGATCGTGATCACGAGGATCATCAGGAAGAGCACCACGGTCATCGCCGAGGCGTAACCCATCTTGGCGGGCAATTGCTGGAACGCTTGCTGGTAGACATAGAGCACGATCGAGATCGTACTGTTCAGCGGTCCACCGGTGCCCTGGCTGCTCATCGACCGCACCTGCGTGAAGACCTGCAGGTTCGAGATCACGCCGGTCACGATCAGAAAGACGAGCGTTGGATTCAACAATGGAAGCGTGATGTGGCGGAAGGTCTGCCAACCACTCGCGCCATCGACCGCGGCGGCATCAATGTAATCCTCGGGGATGCTCTCCAACCCGGCGAGGAAGATCACGACCTGGAAGCCCAGCGTTTGCCAGACGGTGGTGATGATGATCGCGTAGATCGCCATGCTCGGACTGCCGAGCCACTTGTAGGGACCGAGCCCGATCCAGCCGAGGACATCGTTGAAGAGCCCGTTCGGCATATACATCCAGCGCCAGACCCAGCCAACGGCAACCAGCGAGGTGACATAGGGGATGAAATAGAGCGCCCGGAAGAAGCCGGTGAAACGGATCATCCGCTGCAGGCCAAGCGCGATCAGCAGGCTGAGGATCAGCCCGAGCGGGACGCCGACGCCGACGTAGATCCAGGTATTCCGGAGGGATTTCCAGAAGACCTTGTCATCGGTCAGGGCTCGGTAATTGTCCAGCCCGATAAAGGGCCGATCGATCGCGATCGGGTCCCACTTGTGGAAGCTGACCCAAAACGCGTACAGCGTCGGACCGATCCGGACGGAAAGGAAGAAAAGAAGCGGGATGGCGATGAAGGCGTAACCCCACAACCAACGTCGCCGTTCGAGCGTCATGCGCATACATGTTGTCCATTGAACAGGCGACGCCGGGCGCATGTCCCGGCGTCGCAGGAGCCCCAGGCGCGGCCGGGATGACATCCGGCACAATCGCCCGAAATCGACCCTCTTCATCCTGAGCGTCAGCGAAGGATCCCCCGGCGAAGCCGTTGTTCAAGAAACACCTGTTGCCTTTGAGCATTGTGCTTCGCACGGGGATTCTTCGCTTCGCTCAGAATGACGGGGTGGGAGTGACGTTCAGCGCCACTTATCCTCTCTCCCCTATTCGAACTGCGACCAGTACTCGTCCAGCTGCTGCTGAACCTTGTCCTGCGCTTCCTGCAACGCCGCCTCGGCATCGACGCCGGTCAGCGTCACCTGATCGAAGGCGTCCATCACGGCCTGGCGCAGATCGGCCTCGTTGACCATGAACGTGGCGTAGGAGTATGCGAGCGACTCGATGAACGGCGCCAGCTTCTCGTCCTCCATCAGCGCCGGGTCCTCGGCCAGGGCCTGGCGGGCCGGAAGCTCGCCGACCGCCGGGGTCCACCGCTTCTGGACTTCGGCCGACGAGAGGAAGTCGATCCACTTCGCGGAGGCGATCAGCTTGTCGCCCTCGGCGGCGTTCCGGGTGATCGTGTTGCTCCAGAACGAGGCGAAGCTCGCCTTCTCCTTGTGCTCCGGCAGCGGCACGACCTTGAAGTTCAGGTCCGGCGCATCACCGGCCAGGGAGCCGAGCCGGTAGGAGCCGTCAATATGGAGGGCCGCCTTACCGGAGGCGAAGGCCGTCGGACCATCCGTCTGGAAACCGGACTGCGTGACCGCGTACTCCGTCAGGAAGTCACAGACGTAGTTGAACGCCTCGACCGCCTCCGGCGTGGTCCACTGCAGCGTCTTCTTGTCCTCGGTCATCGGCAGACCGCCGTTCTGGCGGATCAGCGCCTCGCGCCACCAGTTGTGACCCTGGCCGCCGATATCCCAGGTGAAGCCGACGACATCGAAGTTGTCGCCATCCTTCTGGACAGTTGCCTTGGCGGCCTCGACAAGCTCCTCCCAGTTGGTCGGCGGCTCGACACCGGCAGCGTCGAGAATGTCCATGTTGCAGAAGAGCGCGAGCGTGCGGACCGCAGTCGGCAGCGCGTAGTACTCGCCCTGCACCTTGGCCGCCTCGATCATCGGGAAAAACTCGGACTCAATGACGTCGTGCGGGAAGATGTCCTGCGGGAACGGCGTCAGGAACTGCTGCTGCACGTAGGCCGGAATCCAGCCGAAGTAGACGTTCAGGACATCCGGGCCCTCACCAGCCTGGACCGCCGCCGCGACCTGTTGGCGAAAATCGTCGTACGGGAAGTTGACGTGCTTGACCGTGATGCCGGGGTTAGCGGCCTCGAACTCCGGGATCAGCTCGTTCACGAGCGCAGTCTTGGCCGGAAGCTCGTACTGCCAGTACTCGATCTCGACATCGCCGCTCACCTCAAGGCTGGCGGTGCCGAAATCACCGGCGCCGGCCTCCGGCGAGGCATCCTGCGCGCCAGCCGAGAGCCAGCGAGCGGCCCCGAGCGCACCTGCCGAAGCCGCGCCGTACTTCAGCGCTGCACGGCGATCGAGCGCCATTTGCAACAGAGATTTTGGATCGAACCCTGAAGAAGTCATCGAAATCCTCCTGAAAGTGTGCGGAATCCAACATGGTACGCAGATACCGCGAACCCACTCCGTCAATGCTCTGCAACGCGGCTGGAACCCCACCCCGCGCAATAACCGTTGAAACTTGCTGCATCTTCGCGCACCGAACGGATTTTCGCAAGAGCGCGCACCATCCCGATCCGGCGAAAACGCCCGGTTGACGCGTACTTGACATTCTTGCAAAACCGGCATCACGAGGATAAAACGAACGTCCTCTTCTCCATGGTCGCTTGCCACCGGAGCCCATCGGGAATAGCATTCCAATACCCGACTAATATGGTCGGATATTGGCCCGGAGGAAATTCCCGGACGGTGCGTTCTGGAGGATAGCGATGCATATGCCCATAACCCGACGAGGACTGATCGCCGCGACGTGCCTTGCCGCAGCGATTCCCACACACTCGCTCGCGGCCCAACAGGCCACGCCCGACTCAACTCCGACGGATGGTCTGCAACCGGATGGCTCGTGGCGCTTCACCGATGATCGCCCGTTGACCGTTGAGCTCCCCGGCATGCCGACCAGTATCGTTGCCCAAACAACGTCTGCCGCCGGATTGTGGGATTTCGGCGTGCATATCGCCGGCGTTTTCGGTCCGTACAGAGATCTCAACGGCACACCTGACCCGGCGACCGGAAACATGGACCTGGATGAGGTCACCTGGCTGGGGGATTACGGTGAGCTCGATATCGAGCAGCTCATCGCCCTCGACGCCGAGATCTACGTCGACATCAATCGCGGGGTGACACCACTCTGGTATATCGACGATCAACTCGAACATCGGATCGAGGACATCGTGAAGACCATTTCGATCGATGCGGTCGACACGACGGTGAAGCATTCGATCCAGCGCTTCGAGCAGTTGGCGGTTGCGCTCGGAGCGGATCTCACGAATCCCGATATCGCCGCCGCCAGGGAGGCCTTCGAGAAGAACGAAGCCGCTCTGATGACCCTCGCGAGCGACAAGCCAGATGTGCAGGTTCTCGTCCTGACCGGTGATCCCGAATCGGGCGCCTACTTCGTCAATCCGGACGTGACGTTCGACCTGCTGTACTATCGCGAGCTTGGCCTGAACCTCGTCCAGCCCGAGCACCCCGATGCATCGACGGGCGGCAATTTCGAGGTCGTGAGCTGGGAACAACTGGGGAAGTACCCGGCCGATGTCATTCTGTACGATGACCGGTCCGATATCGCCGCACTCGACGGCGATCCGGTCTGGGAGATCCTGCCAGCCGTCAAAGCGGGACAAGTCGGTCCCTGGCCCGTCACCTTCCAGCTCTCCTGGAACGGTCTAGGACTCGCGCTCGGGCATCTGATCGAAACGCTCTCCGGCGCTAAAGTGGTTCGATAGCCGCGCTGGTCGAGGTGTGACCGGCGCGGCTATCGGATGTTACTCCGGCAAATCCTGCCGGGGAACGTCGATCTCGCCGAGCGAGACGTTGAGAAGACGCGCGGCGTTGCCGCCGAAGATCATCTGCAGGTGCTCGTGCGGCATGTTCATGAACCGGCAGATACGCAGTTGATCCTGCAGGTAGCGCAGGGCGAAGCCGCGCGGGAACCAGCTGGAATCGCTCCCGAACAGGATGCGCTCCGGCCCGATCGTTTCGTAGAACTTGCGGAACAGGTCGTCCAGCGTCAGGTTGTACGGCATCCACCGCACCCACTGGTTCGAGCCGGAGGAATCGACGACCACGTTCGGGCAGGACCAGCACAGGAAGAGCAGATCGGTCACGTGCTGGATGCCGAAGTGCGGGATGATGAAGTTCACCGTCGGGAAGTCCCGCGCCACCGGCTCCAGCACTGCCGGGGAGATGTTCGGATGGTACGAGACGCCACCGGCCGCGCCGAGCATGCCGAAGTGGATCAGCGCCGGAATGCCGAGCCGCTCGCAGGCCTCCCAGACCGGGTAAAGCGACTTGTCGTTGATCAGGATCGGGATCGTCGGCGCCAGCAGCTTGAGCCCCCTCAGCCCCAGCTCGGTCACCGCTCGCTCAAGCTCTTCGGCAGCGCCATCCTGGGTGATGTCGAAATGCGCGTAACCGATGAAGCGATCCGGATACTCGGCACAAACTTTCGCCAACTCGTCATTGCCACCACCGGTGACGAAACCGATCTTCTCGATACCGTACTTGTCGAGCTCGGCGACCCACCGCTTCGCCTGCACGTCGGCCGACTGCGTGCCGGATTCCGGCTCGGGGAAATCGAACGCCAGCCGCCAGTTGTGGCGAACGCGCTCCAGCGCCTGGTTATCCTCCTCCAACCGCGCCACCCGGGCGGGGTTCTCGATCGGTCCGGGCTCGCGAGTCGTCAGCTTGCCGCCACCGATGCCACCGAGGCTGTTCTTGACGGGAAAATGGGAATGAACGTCGAAGATGTGAAGATCCTGGAACACCTGCGCCTCCGTCATATTCGAGCAATCCGGCAACGGACCGGTCACCTCAGACTAGAGGTGCATCGTAACAGGGAATACAGTGTGTCGAAAGAGTTTTACAGACGCGTGCGTCTGTTCGCAGGAGCACTTCATGCACTTTCGGGACATCATTCGCACGCGGCGCATGATCCGGCGCTTTACCAGCGAACCGGTCGCCGATGAGGTGGTCGACCGGATCATCGACGCGGGGAATCGTGGTCCGAGCGCGGGGTTCAGCCAGGGAGTCTCCTTCATCTCGATCGCCAGCGAGGAGACCCGTCGCGAGGTGGCCGCAGTGTGTGGCGAGCAGGGATACATCGCCGCAGGTTTCGGCCCCTTCGTTTCACAGGCGCCAGTCCAGATCGTGATCTGCACCAGCGAGGCAGTCTACCGGGAACGATACGCCCAGCCCGACAAGCGGCGCGCCGCCGCGCGCGACCCGATGTTCCCCGTGCCGTACTGGTACACCGATGCCGGGGCCGCGATGATGCTGATCCTGCTCGCGGCGGTCGACGAGGGTCTGGGCAGCGCGTTCGTCGGCATTCACGATCAGCCGGGAATGCGCGACCTGCTCGGCATTCCCGCCGAGGTCACACCGGTCGGCGTCGTCCTGGTCGGCCATCCCGCCACGGACAAACGCTCGCGCTCGCTGAAACGCGGCCGAAATCCGATCGACGAGGTGCATCACCGGGAACGCTGGTAGCACAGACGGGGAGGACACAAGGTCCTCCCCGTCTGCAGACAGCTCTCGGCAGACCGCTCCGGCTACTCATCGTCCCCGGCGAAATTCCAGTTCGCGATGTTCCAGTAGTGGTACTCAAAGGGGCTGAAGCCGAAGTTCGCATTCCGGAACCGTCGACTGTAGGCGACGTTCGTCCCCTGCTCCACCAGCGGGATGCTGGCGAAGTCCTGGACGGCCAGGTCGTTCAGGTGAATCAGGCGCTGGACGAGCTTCTCATCGTCCACCTCGACGCTGGCCGCATCGTACTCGGCATCGAACTCATCGTTCTGCCACCGGCTGTAGTTTCCACCGGACCAGGAGTTGCTTTCCTGCGGAATGTTCTCCCCATCGGGTCCCGCATACCAACCGTTCAGGAACCGCAGCGGCCGGGCGCTCGTCAGGTTGCGAGCGTAGTGCTGCAGATCCCACGGGAAGTGCGTGATGTTCTGGGTGTTCCCGGCGGAGCCATCGAAGAATTGACCGGCATCGACCTGGACCAGCTCGACCTTCACCCCGATTTCTGCCAGATTGGCCTTCACCACTGCCTGAATCTTCTGACGCACCGAGCTCACGGTCGTGGCGTAGGTGATGGTCAGCTCCTGTCCATCCTTCGTGCGGACATTCTTGCCGTCCTCCAGCAGCCAGCCCGCCTCATCCAGCAGCGCATTCGCAGCTTCGGGATCGAAGACGATGCTGTTGCTCGTCGAGGCGACCACCGGGTTCCCGACCACAAGGTTCGCGGTGGCCGGGTTCCCTTCCAGGAAGAGCCGATCCGCGATCATCTCGCGGTCGATCGCCAGGGTCAGCGCCTCGCGCACCTTCACATCGCTGAGAATCGGATGCGGCGTATCCTTGTTCGAGACACCGCCATCAACCTCCGTCCGTGGATCGCTGTGGTTGAAATCGATGTACTCCAGCGAGATATTCGGCGTCACCTCGAGGATGCCGGGCGCATCCTCCCCCGTGAGTGGCGCGAGGACCTCCGGCTCGACATTCACATACCACGCGAAATCGAACTCGCCGGTCTGAAGCACGGCACGCGCAGCGGACGCCGCATCGCCGCCACCCTTCAACAACACCGAGCTGAAATATGGCTTGTTCGGCTCGCGATACAGCTCGTTGACCGTGTACGTCGCCTGGTCATTGGGCGTGAACGAGTCGACGATGTACGGTCCCGTGCCGACCGGGTTCAACCCGAACGCATCATTGGCTTCCTGCGTGTGCTCGCCGAGCACGTGCTTCGGCAGGATCACCGTTCCACCCGAGCTGGTGATCGTCTCGAACCACAACGGATTCGGCTCCGTGAAGCGGATCGTCGCCGTCAGCTCATCGACGATCTCGACATCCTCGATGGAGCTGAAGACATCCAGACCGAAGGAGCCGTTTTCCGGCTTCAGGTTCCACTCCCAGGTGAACTTCACATCCTCCGACGTCAGGGGCGTCCCGTCGCTCCAGACCACGCCTTCCTTGAGCGTCACCGTCACCCAGGTCAGGTCGTCGGCCAGCGTGCCAGCCTCCTTGCTCGGGACCCCGGCGGCGAGGACAGGCGCGAGGCTTCCGTCACCGAGGACGGCCAGGAGTGGCTCGAGCACGAGCGAACCGGCCAGATAATCCTTGACGCCGGTGCTCTTGTATCGGTTGAGTGTGGTCGGCGCCTGCCACTGCAGCAGGCGAAGCTCGCCGCCCTCCCCGCGCGCCTGATTCTCGGTTCCCTCCTGCGGGATGGCAGATGGCGAAGCGGACGTTGCCTCCGGCGTCGCATCCTGCGCGAATGCCCGACCGCCCCGAGCAGCGATAGCCGCGGTGGCACCGACGGCAGCCCCGACCTTCAGCGCGGTACGACGAGAGGTCCTGGTCGAAATGTCCGTTGTCATGGTGTTGATCCTTCTGATTTTGGGTGCACGAAGCCAGGCGATTGCCGACGCAGGCAACCACAATTGGCCGAATACATGGCGAACAACGAGTAAAAACGAGGCGGGAAGCGTGAGACCGTCAGACGATTGCGGTTACATCACGCGACAACAGTCTCCCTGGAGATACATGGGGAGACACATTGGAGGTTCCATACATTCCCAACGGAAGATGGAGCGAATCATCCTGGGCGGAGTGATTCCAACAATCGATCGGGACAAAACAAAAACCCCTCTCTTTGAAGATCAGGGGGGAACCATGCCCGCACACATGGTGTGCGATGTATTCCACCCATCTTCCAGAAAAACTGACGGAGTTAGCACCGCTCTTGCATCTCTGCAAGTGGTTGCTGGGGCTTCGTCGGGCCGTATCCCTCCACCCCTCTGGATGAGTGCGCGAGTTGTCTCTCTCGCTGGCGGCAACTATACACGGCGTCCCCGGCTGGCGCCAGCCGGGGACATCGAAAAAGGCGGCGGATCAGATTGCACGGCGATTGACACAACGCAGACGCATCGCATGTAGGGGCGGACTCTTATGTCCGCCCAGTTCCGGACGATCAGGGCGGACATAAGAGTCCGCCCCTACAGTTTCCATGTAGATATCGCATGCCAGCCGCCACATGCGCGCTACAGTGGTCACGGAAGGAGCAGGATGTGTGACCGACATCACCACCCCTGCGTGAACATGCCACCTTCGTCGAAGCCGATCCCGAATGGCTCGCCGATGTCCACGATGGAGTCGATACCCCTCGCCTCCTCCAGCAATGTCTCCGAGAGGTACATCCGCGTCAGGTGCTTGGTGCTCCCGATACGGACGATCCGGGCGCCCGTTCGCGGAACCATCACCGCCGACGCGATCGCCAGCGCGAGGGCCTGCCGGTCGGTGTCGACCGTGATCGGGATGTTCGCGCCGGACGGCGCATGCGCCGTGATCATGTTCATGTAGGTCGGAATCGGGTCCATCGCATCCACGGCCCGGCGCAGGGCGAAATCGAACATGCCGATGCCGCTGGCATTTCCGTCCGTGTTCACGGTCAACCCGCGCAGGATCGCGCGCTGGATCTCCGGCTTCACTCCGGTGAAATCGAGCTCGTTCGCGACGCCACGGTGGATTACGTTGGGGTCGGCCCCGTCACCGCTGATATCCTTGCCGATCTCGTCGACGATCAGCACGTCGATCGCGGCCAGGGGCGGCAACAACGCCATCTTCGACCACGCGATCTCGAGCAACTCGCCTTCGCGATCGTACATTCCCGCACGCGGCACCGCCTCGATCAATGCCATCTTGCCGAGCCCGTTCTCGACCAATGCGATCCCGAAGGGGATGTTCACCTTCGACAGGGTGTGATGCGCGACCCGGGGAATGAGATCGCCGAAGGTGCCGACGCCCTGGCTGTGGAACCAGCTCGCCCCCTGCTGCTTGCCCAGGCCGATCGCCAGCATCTTCATCAGGCCGGATTCCGTTTTCCCCCGGAACGACGTGTGCGGCTTCACCCGGCCGATCGGGATAACGGCATCGGCCTGCTCGTAGGCGATCCGATCGAAGTAGACCGGCACGTCGCCCTCGATTGTGCCGAGATGCACCGTCTCCATGCTCGCCAGGATCGGCACGCCCATCGTTTCTTCGGTGATGCCATAGTGGGCGATCATCTCGCGTTGCCCTTCGGCCGTCGCGCCGGCGTGGCTTCCCATCGCCGGAATGATGAACGGTTCCGCCCCGAGCGATTTCACCTGATCGACGACCGCGCGCATCACCTCGGCGATGCGGTCGATTCCCCGGCTTCCCGCCGTCAAGGCGACCTTCTGTCCCGGCTGGATGGCTTCGCGGATCTCGGAGCGTGCGAACTGGCCGGCAACGGCACCCGCGATGTCGTCGATCTGCGCATCGTCGAGACGCTGCTCGATCATCGCCCAGCGAGGCAGGGCGACGTCATTGAAGACATCGAGCGGGGATGTGGATGGCGCATGCATGGTCGACACCGGCGGGCTCCTTCGCGATTCGGTCGGCTTTCCCAGCATTGTACAGAATGACCGGGGCGGATTCTCGTGCCCGCGCTCCGGGCACATGAGAGCCCGCCCCGAACGCATCAACGGCTCAGACCGAGGCTTCCGGTTTGACGTGGCGAACGATGCCGTCGTCGGATGCAGCCCAGGTTCGCGTCTTGTTGATCTCGAATTTCCGACGCGTTTCCTCCATCAGGTCAAACCCGTGTCGCCCGGCAATCTGGAACAGGAAGTGCATGACATCCGCGCATTCTTCTCTCAGGTTTTGCTCGTCAGGCTCTTGCACCTCCAGCTCCTCGATCAACTCCGCGACTTCCTCGCGAAAGTGCTGGATCAAGCCAGATGTGGTGCTGTGCGGAAACGTCGCCGATATCCATGCCGCGATTTCTGCCTGCAATTCGCCCATAGCGTCACCCCGCCGCATCAAGCGAGACGTGGCAGCCGATGAAGCCATCGGTGAACCCGAGTTGGTACGACTGCTGCCGCTGATCGCTACTACCATGCGCGCTGGAGTCGTCCCAGGAGGTCCCGGTCGAATCCCCGGCGAGTCCGGTGATCGTCGCCGCCATCTGGAGATCGCGGGAATCGATCACTCCTCGCGCGTAGGCATCCTGATCGAAGATCCCGGACAGGCAGTCCGCCTGCAGCTCGTGCTCGATCGTGTACTGCCCGCCCAGCAGCTCGGGGTCCCGGCTGGTCGAGATACCGAGCAGATTCTGGATGTGGTGACCCCACTCGTGCCCGATCACATGCTGCCAGGCATACTCGCCGATCTGATTCACCAGCAGATCGCGAAAATCAGGGTCGTAGTAAATCGTCTCGTCGATCGTGCAGTAGTAAACCGCCATCTCGACGATATTGTCTTCGATACCGCACCCGGTCTCGATTGGCTCGACATTCACACCGATCATGTCCACCGGCGGATGGTAGTCCAAGCCGTGAGCGGCGAACACCTGCGCCCAGAACAGATCGAGATTCCGGAACATCTCCGTCCGGTACGGTGACTCATAGTCCACAGACCATGCTGTGGCGTCGGTCACCGCCGCAACATCCTGGCGCCCACCATCGAAAAACCATCGCCAGGATCCCCCGTCGTTTCCGAGCACGAACTCATCCGAGCGCGTGCTGGCACCCTGCTCCGAGGCGACATCGACGGTATAGGCGACGAAGACGACATCATATCGATCGCCGGTGATGGAGGAGATCCACGTCCCCGTGCTGATCTCGCCGATCTCCGGCGCACCGGTCGGTGTCGTCGGCCCGGCGGCGAGCCAGATGGCGAATGCCTGCCGGGGAATCATTTCCCGCTCGTCCGGGGCGAGCAGATCGTACATATGGTCCGCGTTTCCGTCGCCCTCCGCCTTCAGCAGGTCCGTGACGGTCCGGGTGATTCCCTTTTCGTCCGTCACCTGCTGCGCGGCCACCAGCCCCGCATTCGCGGCAGTCATCCAGATCACCAGCACGAGCATCAGCGTCGCGCGAACGTGTTTCATCATCCATCGCCCTCTGTATATCCGAGCACGCCATCTCACTACCGGAGAAACGTCCGAATCACGCCAATCGGTTCCGCCCGTTGCCGATCGTCCCGATGCCGGTCGCAGGTGGACAGGGGAACTCTCCACCGTTTGACGAGTATCGGCACACGCCATATACTGATACCCGGTCTCACATGATACCAAGTATCACATGAGACCGAAATCCGGTTCATCTCGTGCCGTCAAGTGTACCGCTCCAGATACGGAGCCGCCGAAAGGATTCATTCCCATGTCCCTGTCCGCCCCGATCACACGTCGATCATTCGCGCGGCTCGCCACGGCTCTCCCACTTTCGCTGGCGCTCGCCACGAAAGCCTCCCACAGCAGAGCCGCCGACGGGAAGCTGAACGTCGTCGCCTCCTTCAGCATCCTCGCCGACTGGGCGAGCAACATCGGCGGCGACGCCGTCGACGTCGTCTCGATCGTCCCGCCGGGCGGTGACACGCACACGTTCGATCCCGACCCCGAGACGGTCGCCAGGATCGCCGACGCGGATGTGATCTTCGCGATCGGCGCCGGGTTCGAGGGATGGCTCAGCCGGGTGGTGGAAGCGTCGGGCACCGATGCACCGGTGGTCGAGGTATCCCAGGGAATCACCCTTCTCACCGGCGACGAGGAACACGATCACGACGATCACGATCATGACGAAGAAGACGACCACGATCATGATCACGGGGATCACGATCCACACATCTGGGGCGATGTCGCCAACGCCATCGCCGCCTGCGGAACCATCCGGGATGCGCTGGTTAAGGCGGACCCGGACAACGCGGACACGTACGAGGCCAATGCCAAGACGTACCAGGACCAGCTCGCATCACTGGACACGTCGATCCGGGACAAGGTCGCCACGGTTCCCGAGGATCACCGGAAGCTGGTTACCAGCCACGACACCTTCGGCTACTACGCCCATGCGTACGGCTTCGAGATCATCGGCACCGCGCTGGGCTCATTCTCGACCGAGGTGGGCGATCCTTCGGCGCGGGATATCGCCACGCTGATCGACGAGATCAAGGCATCCGGTGTCCCGGCGATCTTCGCGGAGAACATCGTCAACCCGGCGTTGATGGAATCGATCGCGGAGGGTGCCGGGGTCGAGCTGGCGCCACCACTCTACTCCGACGCGCTCGGCGAGCCTGGTTCCGACGGCGACACCTACATTCATATGATGGAGTACAACACGACGACGATCGTGGAGGCGTTGGGCGGAAAGTAAAGAAGAGACTCTCCTGGCAGCCCTCCATAACCCGGAGGGCTGCCATTTCTACCCTCCGGAAATCGGCTTCGCCGAGGGATTCCCGCAATTTGTTCCAACGTACTCTTCTGGACAAACGTTGGGATAGCGTCTCTGCCATCCAACACGCCGTCATGCTCGTCAAAGTCCCGCCATCCTGAGTGGTGCGTCACGCCTTTTGCGTCACATCCCCCGTCATCCCGAGCGCAGTCGAGGGATCTTTGCTCCTGGCGACGACAACGGTTTGCGGGAGCCAAGATCCCTCGACACCTCACCACTCGCTCCGCTCGCGGCTCCGGCTCGGGATGACAGGGAAAGGGGTGGCTCGCTCACGCGTTCGGGGCGACGGTGGTTGGGCGCATGCCTGACCGGGCTCCTAAAGAGAGTTGCAGGAGATTGGCGTGGTTGCCTGATGATCGACTCCCTGCGGGAGTCGATGGGCCGCGAGCCTTCGGCCGACGGCCCCTACGTCCGACCGTGTCAATCATTCTAAAAATCACTCTCATTGAACAAACAGTGCAATCTGGTAGCACCGGGCCGCAGTGCCCGGTGTCCAGCAAATGCCGAGCGTCGACTGAGCCACAGACACCGACCACTGCGGGTCGGTGCTACCAGATTACCGCTTCCCCTGCTCTCACATTGACTCCGGGGCCCCAGTCAGCCACGATTGACGCGGAACCTGGCCAATCCAGGACATCCGCTCTCATTCCGGAGTCCTTCGTATGGGTATGTTTTTCACCAATTCATCTTTCCGCGCCGATGTTCTCGAGCTCGCCCCGGTCAGCCGCCCCATCGTCGGCACCGCGTCCATCCCCGGCTCGAAGAGCATCACGAACCGCGCTCTCCTGATCGCGGCCCTCGCCGAGGGCGAATCCCTCCTCACCGGCGCGTTGTTCAGCGACGACACCCGTTATATGGCCGCCGCGCTCAACCTCCTCGGCATCCGCGTGATCGGCGACGAGCAGGCGGAGTCGTTCACGATCCAGGGATGCAGCGGCACGATTCCGGTCGATGAGGCCGATCTCTTCCTTGGCAACTCCGGGACATCAATGCGCTTCCTCGCGGCCGCCGTCGCACTCGGGCACGGCACCTACCGGCTGGATGGTGTGCCCCGGATGCGCGAACGACCGATCGCGCCCTTGCTGGATGCCCTGAACCAACTTGGTGCGAACGCCACCAGCGAGGAAGGGACCGGCTGTCCACCGGTCCGGATCGTCGCGAGCGGGCTTCCCGGTGGCGAGACGACCCTGGCGGGCGACAAGAGCAGTCAGTACTTCACCGGTTTGCTGATGGCCGCGCCCTATGCGGCACAGGGCGTGACGATCACGGTCGACGGCGAGCTGGTGTCCAGGCCGTACATCGAGATCACCGCCGACGTCATGGCCGAATTCGGCGTCGAGGCGGAGATCGATGACGAAACATGGCGCACCTTCCGCGTCGCGCCGGGACAGACGTACACCGGTCGTCGCTATCACATCGAGCCGGACGCCAGCAACGCCTCCTACTTCTTCGCCGCCGCGGCGATTACCGGCGGACAGGTCGCGGTCGAGGGACTCGGCACCGATTCGCTGCAAGGCGATCTCGATTTCGTCGATGTCCTGGAAGCGATGGGCTGCGAAATCGAGATGACGGATAACGAGACGATCGTCCGCGGTCCGGTTGGTGGCAAACTCAAGGGCGGCGAGTTCGACATGAGCGAGATCTCGGACACCGCACAGACGCTCGCCGCGATCGCACCCTTCGCCGACAGCCCGGTGACGATCCGGGGCGTGGCCCACAACCGGATCAAGGAGACCGACCGTATCAGCGCGGTCGCGACCGAGCTCCGCAAGCTGGGACAGGTCGTCGAGGAGTTCGAGGACGGGATGACGATCACGCCGCAGCGGGTCACCCCGGCCGATATCGAGACCTACGACGATCACCGGATGGCGATGAGCTTCGCCGTGACCTCGCTGCGCGCGCACGGCGTTCGCATCCTCAATCCGGAATGCACCGCCAAGACATTCCCGCACTTCTTCGACCGTCTCACCGAATTGACCGGAGCCGAGCGGCTGTAGGAGTCAGGGTCTACGTGGATATCTCTCGCCAACGTCACCCCGGCCGCCAGCGGGACAGCTCAGGATTGCCCGTCACCAGACCGGTCATCGCCATTCTCGCAGGCGCGATTTTCCTTTCTCTGCTGGCGCCAGGCGGGAATCTCGACGTGCGAGCTTCCCGCGACATCCCGGATGGTGAACCGGCGAACGTGGCGCAGGTGAGCGCGCCCGTGGCCACATCGGTGCCAACTGCCGAGCCGACCGTCGCGCCCACCCCCACCCGTACTGCGGCCATCGATGAGGATGATGGAGCATTCGTCGATGAAGAGGATCTGTCGCCCTTCGACGACTCGCACCCGGCGCTCGCGAACCTCGATCCGAACTTGCTTGCCGCGCTCCAGGCGGCAGCAACCGATGCGGAGGCATCCGGCATCCCGATGGTGGTGACCTCTGGCTGGCGCAGCCCGGAGTACCAGCAATCCTTGCTCGATGAAGCGATCGTCACCTACGGAAGCGAGGACGAGGCGCTCCGCTGGGTACTCACGCCAGACCGATCGTCACATGTGACCGGCGATGCCGTCGACGTCGGGTATACGGATGCGGCCTACTGGATGATGGAAAACGGAAACCGGTACGGTCTTTGCCAGACCTACGCCAACGAGATCTGGCACTACGAGCTCGCCGTGGAGCCGGGCGGAACGTGTCCCGCCCCGATCGAGGATGCCAATGCAAGTTAAAATGTGATGGTGAGCTTCGCCGTGGAATTCCGGCAACGCTCGCTGGAAACCCACCCCAAAACATGGTGACAATGCAGACAAGATCCTGGCCGGGCGCTTGACAGACCGGCACCGGTTCTCTATGGTGATTCCAATTCCGACTCATCCAGTCGGATATTGAGACGAATCATGCCAGGGCACGATTCCGATCCAGGTGACGCCGAAAGGAGAACTGCACGATGCCCCGGTTCACACTCAACAATGTCCAGTGGTGCTCGGATCATGGACATCCATTCGCTGTCCTGGGGACAGAGGACCACAAGCACCATCTTGTCGTCGCCATTGCGGTCGAAGAAGCCCAGATGCTGGCAGTTCATCCTCAACAATCGATCGGTATCCGGGTTCACGGGTTACTGGCGACGCTCATGAGGTTCCTGGACGTTCATCTGGAATCAGTGGAGCTCATCCTGGACGACAATCTCATCCTTCAGTCCCGGATCCACCTGATGCGGGAAGGCGAGCGCCTCCACGTTCAGGCGGCCTTCGTGGACGGGATTGCGATCGCCGAGTGGGGCGCCGCGCCGCTCTGGATGACGGACTACAACCTGGCCCGGGCTCCCAGACCGGACGAGAGCCATGCACCACAACCCCATTATCACGGGACGTTGCCTTCGGCGTTCCGCGACCTGATCGATTCGCTGGACCTGCAGGGGCTCGATCCGGAAGCCTGATCACGATACGCGGAGGCGGTGGAATCGACCTTACAGCGACGTGCGGGAAGGTCGACCCGGTGTCTGGAGGATCAACCCATTCGCTTCGCCCAGGACGCGAACGGGCCCGTTCTCGCTTTTCGGCCTGGGGCCTCATACCGCATCCGGACGATCGATCGCGGGTCAGCGCACGTCATCGTCGTCTCGGGTCCGGTGCCCGAGACCTGCCTATACAGGTCGCACCGACCCGGAGTGGTCGGTGGAGGACGCGATGAATCGTTTTGCCACGACACCGGGCACTGCGGCCCGGTGCTACCAACGTGCAGCGCGTGGCACCTCCCACTCCCCACCGATCACTGTAGCCTGATACCGCACTACGTATCCCGAGACCTGCCCAGAACCATGAATGCGGCGCGGCATCATGGCGACCCGCACGCATGCAGGCGGATTCCGTATCACCCCACCAGCCTGCGGCCATCCGAGGGAGGGCCGTGTCAATTCGCTGTAAGGGGTCGGGAACCGCGAACGCTTCACGACGGCGGGAAAACGCTCCGCCTCTCCACAGACAACAACTCCCCTGACGTCGATGCTGGTGCCTCAGCGTCGATATCAGGGGAGTGATCCGGCAGCGGCCGGGAGGTATCTTCCCGGTCAGGAAAACCGGGCGCCACACCTACAACCGCTGGTATTCCTCGAGATCGAGCACGAAGACGGTGGCCGCGGCAGGCTGGGATTGCCCCTCGCCCGGCGCCTCGCCGGTCGCATTCGCATGCTGGCGAATCAGGTCCAGCACGGTATCGACCTGCGTCTCATCAGCGCCAATCATCAACGTGGTGTTGCCCCGGCGCAGGAATCCGCCGGTACTTGCCAGTCGCGTCGCCCGGAACTCTTCTTCCAGCAGCGCGTCAACGACGGCGTCCGCGTCCTCATTCTGAACCACCGCGATGATCAGTTTCTTCATGTCACACACTCTCCACCGCGACTACAACGCAATCGCAATTCGACGGGTCGCTCGCGTCATCCTACCGCATTCCGGCCGATCGATGCGATGCGGACACCGGCGGGATACGATATTCCCTATCCTCCAAACCACCCTCTCAGGCGGGGTATAGGCTCAGGAACCCCTCCTACACTCAGGATGTCGTGAGTATTTCGTCACCCCGACGAAACGTGAGGGCCACTCACTTCGTGGTCACAAGGAGAGTCACATCCATGAGCCGCATTTCCCGTCGCTCGCTTGTCGGCGGCGCGCTTTTGTTGCCGGTCGCTGCCGTCACCTGGCGTGGCGCGCTTGCGAGTCAAGGCACCGTGAAGAGATCGTCCGCATCCTCCAGCCAGACCGGTGAGACGTTCGAGGTCGACGCGATCGACATCGACTACTCGGTCAAGGAGATCAAGGCCAGCGCAAACACCGATGTCATCATCAAGTTGGTCAACAAGGGCGTCCTGGAGCACGACCTGCACATCGACAAGCTCGACCTCACCACCAAGCTCCTCAAACCCGGCGAGGAGGATGAGATCGTCGTCAATGCGCCCGCCGGTGAATACGACTATTGGTGCACGGTCGCCGGGCATAAGGAATCCGGTATGGCCGGCAAGCTCATCCTTGAGGAGAAATCACCTTCTGCTTCACCCGCCGCCTCCCCGATGGCCACACCGCAGGCTGGAGGCGATGTCTTCGAGGTCGATGCGATCGATATCGACTACTCCGTGAAGGAGATCAAGGCAAAAGCCGAGACTGACGTGACGATCAAGCTGGTCAACAAGGGCGTGCTGGAGCACGACCTGCACATCGACAAGCTCGACCTCACCACCAAGCTCCTCAAACCCGGCGAGGAGGATGAGATCGTCGTCAATGCGCCCGCTGGCGAATATGACTATTGGTGCACCGTGGCGGGGCATAAGGAATCCGGTATGGCCGGCAAGCTCATCCTCGAATAACAGCGACGATATTTCGAACGGGCCGCCTGCGGGCGGCCCTTTTTCGTCCCATCCGCATCTATCGCGTCGCGACAGTCTCCCTACCCCGGCGGACTGGTCGCAAACCACCCGCTTTCCGCGCATCGAAACCATCCTCCAGGTTCGGGGTACGCTCCGCTTCCCTTCCTATGCTTCATCCAACGTCAGGGCCGGGATTCACCTGCCCCCAGAAAAAGCACGAGAGGAGAGCATCGTGGCTGAGTACGAGAAGGTATCCGGTACGCGTGTCAATCGTCGTCGCCTGATTGGTGGCGCAGGAGCCGCGTCGATCCCGGTCGGCGCAGCAGTCTTCGGTGGCCTGAAACTCGACCGTGCCCAGGCCCAGGGCGATCTCGGCGACGAGGTCAACGACATCATCAAGGCCCGCGAGTTGACGCCGGAGGACGTCACCGCCGCTCTCGAGACCTACATGCCATCCGGCAGGATGGACGACTACCTGATGTTCACCTCCAGCGGTCATGCCGGACAGGTGTACGTCATCGGCGTGCCATCGATGCGCGTCTACAAGACGATCGCCGTCTTCACGCCGGAACCATGGCAGGGCTACGGCTTCAGCGAGGAGACCAAGGCCGTCCTCGCCCAGGGGAACATCAACGGCAAGGAGATCACCCACGGCGACACCCACCACATCGCCCTCAGCGAGACAGATGGCGACTACGACGGCCAGTTCTGCTTCATCAACGAGAAGACACACGGTCGCATCGGTGTGATCGACCTGCGCGATTTCGCGACCAAGCAGATCGTCAAGAACCCGCTGCTCGTCAGCGAGCATGGCGGCTGTTTCGTGACCCCGAACACCGAGTACATCCTTGAGGCAGACCAGTACCCGACACCGCTCGGCGTCGGCGAGTACGCGCCGATCAACGAGTACAAGGAGAAGTACCGCGGCGCCTGCTGCCTCTGGAAGTTCGACCGCGAGGCGGGCAAGATCGTGCCGGAGGAGTCCTTCGCGATCGAGACCCCACCTTACGGCCACGATCTCGCCGACGCCGGCAAGGGCGCGAGCGACGGTTGGGCCTTCTGGAACTCGTTCAACTCCGAGATGGCGACCGGCGGCAACATGGATGGCAATCCGCCGCTCGAAGTCGGCGCCTCCCAGCGCGACATGGACTACATGCACGTCGTGAACTACCGGAAGGCCGCCGAACTGGTCGCGGCCGGCAAGGCCGACAAGCTGAAGGACATGAACTTCATCCCGATGCAGATGGCGATCGACGAGGGCCTACTCTACCTCGTGCCGGAGCCGAAGAGCCCGCACGGCGTCGATGTCAGCCCGGACGGCAAATACATCGTCATCGCCGGCAAGCTCGATCCGCACGTCACCATCTTCTCCTTCGAAAAGATGATGGCCGCGGTCGAAAAGGGCGGGCATGATACCGACGAGTTCGGTATCCCGATCCTGCCGTTCGAGGACTGCCTCGAAGCCCAGGTCGAGCTCGGGCTTGGCCCCTTGCACACCCAGTTCGACAATACCGGTCACGCCTACACCAGCCTGTTCCTCGATAGCGCGGTCGCGCGCTGGAAGGTCGGCGCGGACGGTGAAGGCTGGGAGATGGTCGAGAAGGTCCCGGTCCACTACAACGTCGGCCACATCGCCGCCGCCCACGGTGACACCGTGAATCCGGACGGCAACTTCCTGGTCGCGCTCAACAAGTGGTCCGTGGACCGCTTCCCGCCGGTTGGCCCGCTGCTGCCGCAAAACCTGCAGTTGCTGGACATCCGCGAGGGCAAGACCATGCGTCCGCTGGCCGATATGCCGCTCGGCTTCGGCGAGCCGCACTACGCGCAGATCATCAAGACCGATCTTATCGATGCATGGGATGTCTACCCAAACGAAGGTGCCGACAATGTCGGCTGGGACGCGATCGCGGACGACTGGCATCCGGAAGGCACGATGATCGGTGACGAGAAGATCGAGGTCAACGGCAACAACGTCGAGGTCTGGATGACGGTGATGCGCTCCCGCTTCACCCCGGACCAGATCGAGGTCAATGAGGGCGACAACGTCACGATCCACCTGACCAACATCGAATCGGCGAAGGACGCCACGCACGGCTTCGTGCTCGGTGGCCAGAACGTCAGCCTCAGCCTCGAACCGGGCGAGACCGAGACGATCAAGTTCGTTGCCGACACCCCGGGCGTCTACCCGTACTACTGCACGGAGTTCTGCTCCGCGCTGCACATCGAGATGGCCGGATACTTCTTGGTGAAACCCGCCGAGTAGCACCGGGACTGGCAACGTTATCGGCCTACGGCCGATCGGGGCGACACGGGGTCGCCCCCTACCGGGAACTCGCCCATTGTTTTCGCCGGGGTGGGATCGCCACCTCGGCGCGATGAGCCGCACCGGTAGCGCCGACCGGAGTGGTCGGTAAACGACACCGGGCACTCGGCCCGGTGCTACCGGAGTGGCACCCATCATTCTTCAATTCGCCCTTATGAGAGCCGGAGGGCACCATTCATGAACACCGCACTCCATTCCACCGCGTCGACGGGCGCCGCGCCAACGAGCCGGGCGAACAGCTCCGCCCGGGCGCGCGTCTCCTTCGCGATCTGGCCACGTCTGGTCCTGATCGTCTCCGCCATCCTGCTGGCGATCTCGAACGTCTTCGAGTTCTGGCACCTCACCCTGAATGCCCCGCAATATCCTGGCGGGCTCAAGGTCACCCTCTTCACCCACAAGATGGAAGGTGACGTTTTCGAGGTCGACGGGCTCAACCACTACATCGGCATGATGCCCCTGGGCGATGCCGCCACGTTCGAACGCAGCATCGCGATGGTCGCGATGGCCGCATTCGTCGTGATGGGTATCCTGGCAGCCGTGCTTGGCGCGAAGAAATCGGCCTGGCTCGCCCTGCCGATCGTGATCTTCCCGATCGCCTTTGTCGCCGATCTCTTCTTCTGGCTGTACAAGGCCGGGCATGAACTCGACCCCACCGCCGCGCTCAGCAGCAGCGTCAAGCCGTTCACACCCGCGATCCTCGGCCGGGGCGTCGTCGGCCAGTTCAGCACAGACGCCATCTTCGGACTCGGTTTCTGGATCGCCGCCGTGGCCGCGGTGCTGGCACTCGTCGGCATCATCGGTCGCCTGCGCGCCCTGAAAGCCACATCATGAACGCCCTTCGCCAGCTCCTGAAGCCGCTGGTGACGCTCCTGGCATTGGTGATGCTCGCCGCGCCGGCAGCTGGGCTCACCGCAACCACCGAATCCCCGGAAATCGCGATTCCGGACGACGCCATCCGCGTCTGCACCAGCGGTTGTCCCTATTCGACGATCGAGGCAGCGCTCGAAGCTGCCACTGACGGCGAGACCATCGCGGTAATCGGCGGCGAGTACTCCGGTCCGCTGGTCATCGACAAGAGCGTCCACCTGATCGGCATCGATCAGCCAGTCATCGACGGGCACGATTCGGGCACCGTCGTCCGCATCAACGTGCCGGACGTGACCCTCCAGGGCTTCACGATCCAGCACAGCGGGTCCAACTTCGACAAGGAGGACAGCGCCGTCTACATCGACGCGGAAGGCGCCCGGATCCTCGACAACCGCATGCTGAACACGCTCTTCGGCGTGAACGCCGCGACGGCGCACAACAGCGTCATCTCGGGAAACTACATTCTCGGCAAGGATGTCGAGATGGGCATCCGGGGCGACGGCATCAAGATCTGGTACAGCCACGATGTCGAGATCGCCAACAACGAGATCGAGCGCTCGCGCGATCTGCTCGTCTGGTACTCGAACAACGCGGTCGTCCGTGATAACTACGTCCATGACGGCCGGTACGGCTTCCATTTCATGAACAGCGACGATGGTCTCGCCGAGCACAACCGGATCGTGGACAACTCGGTCGCGATTTACCTGATGTACGGCAAGCGTTTCGTGATCCGCGACAACCTGCTTCAGGGCAGCCGCGGGCCATCCGGACACGGGCTCGGCCTCAAGGAGATCGACGGCGTCGAGGTCGAGGGGAACATCATCTACGACAACCGGATCGGCGTGTTCATCGACAATTCGCCGCTGTCCCCGACCGTCTACAGTCACTTCCGGCACAACCTGATCGCCTACAACGACCAGGGGTTCGGGGTCCTGCCATCCAGCCGCAACAATGTGCTGACCGACAACAGCATGATCGACAACCTAGAGCAGGTCGCGATCCTCGGCGCCGGCAAACTCGGCGACAACCAGTGGTCGCTGGACGGACGAGGAAATTTCTGGAGCGACTACGCCGGGTACGACGCGGACGGCGACGGCGTCGGCGATATCCCCTTCCGCAGCGAGCAGCTTTCGGAACAGGTCATGGATTCCTGGCCGATCCTGCAACTCTATCGCTTCAGCGTGGCTGAAGCCGCAGTCGATTTCGGCTCGCGCGCGGTACCGATGTTCCAGCAGGAACCGAAGTTGATCGACGAGCACCCGCTGATCTCACCGGTGATCCCGGAAAACGCGCCAAAACCGGTCTCCCCGGATCGCAGCACTCATACGACCGTCGGGTCGATCGTCTTGCTCGCCGCGGCAGGCGGCGCGATCTGGTGGGCCGTGCGCGGCACCCGTTTCACGATTCCATCCTCTGTATCCCGGCCTCGTGGCTGGACGCCCAACGGCGCCTCGCTGCAATCCGGTAACGAGCAATTCATGGAGAGCCACCAATGATTGAATTGCGCAACGTCACCAAGCGATACGGCGAAAAACGCGCCGTTGACGATGTCAGTTTTTCGGTCGCGAATGGCGAATCGATCGCCTTGTGGGGCACCAACGGCGCCGGGAAGACCACCCTGCTCCGCTGCCTGCTCGGCGCGACCTCCTATGAGGGGGACATCCTGATCGATGGTATCTCCTCGAAAAAGAATGGCAAGGCCGCGCGCAGCCGCATCGGCTATGTGCCACAGGTCATGCCGACCTTCGACATGAGCGTGGGCGAGATGATTCGCCTCGTCGCCCGGCTACGGGGAGCCGACGTCAAGACCGGACTGGCCTGTCTCGACCGTCTCAACCTCGGAGGGACGCTCACCCAGTCGATGGGCAGCCTCTCGGGCGGCATGAAGCAGAAGGTCGCGCTCAGCCTGGCACTGCTCGGCGATGCGTCGATCCTGCTGCTGGACGAACCGACCGCGAACCTCGACGCGAAGAGCCAGGCCGACCTGATCGACATGCTCGACGAGCTCAAGCGCGAAGGGCGGACGATCCTCTTCACCTCACACCGCTGGTCCGAGGTTCGCGCCCTCGCCGATCGCGCCGTAACGCTGGAGCAAGGCAAGGCGGTCAGCATCGGCACCGTGGCCGATGCGGCACGCATCGCCGACAACATCCGGGTGCGGGTCGATCTCTCACAGGACACCATCGAACCCGCCGTCACCCTGCTTCGGGCTCACGGCTACACCACGGCCCGGCATGGCAGCTCGGCGGTGGTCACCGTCGACAGCCGCAAAAAGGCCGAGCCCCTGGTATTGCTGACGCAATCCAGCTATGCCGTCACCGATTTCGAACTTGAGGAGGCCGGGGCATGAGACTCGCCACCGTTACCGTACTCAGCCAGCGGGAGATCACCGATGCCCTGCGCAACCGCTGGTTCGTCGCCTACGCCGGGGCCTTCGTGGTCCTCAGCGTCGCGCTCGCATTCCTCGTCATCAACAGCGCCGGATACGGCGGGATCAGCGGTTTCGGTCGCACCTCGGCCGGACTGGTGAACCTCGTGCTCTTTCTGGCACCGCTCATGGGGCTCACCCTGGGTGCCCAGGCCGTCGCGGCCGAACGCGAACAAGGCACGCTCGGCTACCTGCTGGCGCAACCGGTCAGCTTCCTGGAGGTCTTCCTCAGCAAGTTCATCGGGTTGGCCATCGCGATCTCGGCGGCCATCGTTTCCGGCTTCGCGCTCTCCACGCTCACGATCAATTTCCTGGGCGGTGGATCGGGGATGGAAACGTTCTTCGGTCTCACCGGGCTCACGGTGCTTCTGGCGCTGGCATCGCTCAGCCTCGGCTACCTGATCTCCAGCGTCTCGCGGCGCACCTCCACCGCGCTCGGCATCGCGATCGTCGCCTGGCTGGGACTGGTCCTAATCGGGGATCTCGGTCTGATGGGGACGGCGGTCATCATGAAGCTCTCGCCGGGACAACTACTCGGTCTGACGCTCGTGAACCCGCTGGAGGTCTACCGTATCGCCTCGATCGACCTGCTGCAGGACTCGCTGGAGCTACTCGGTCCATCCGGACTGGTCGCCCACAAATGGTTCGGCGGCGCCATCGGTGCCGTGCTCACCGCGATCATGCTGCTCTGGATCGTCGTTCCGCTCGGTATCGCCTACACCGCAATGGCGCGGCAGGAGGCCCGATGATGTTCCGACCAATACGCGCTTTCGCTATCGTCGCGCTGGCCGCCATGCTCGTGCTCGCCGCCTGTGGCGACAAGGCCGCCAGTCTCGATCCGCCGAAGATCACCTACGGCGAGGATATCTCCGAGATGGGGATGTTCGTGGTCGACCCGCGATATACCGTCGCCGCACTTCCACAGGAAGGCGAGTGGATCCTCTTCGATGACATCGGCGAGCTGTTCAAGTATCACGATCGTCATCCTGGCACCGAGTTCAAGGTGACGTGGGTCAACGACTATCACACCGAAGAATGGTTGAAGGCGGAAGATGCCTGGTACGTCCAGAGCGCCGGATTCACCACACCGATGGGCTGGATGGTCGGCGCCTTCTCCCAGGAAGACGAAGCCAAGGCCTTCCAGGCCGAACACGGCGGGGAATTGATGACCTGGCACGAGGTCGACGAGCGCGAATGGACCGATCCGCCCGCGCCTGATCACGACCTGCACGGCGACCATGATCACCATGACGCCACACCTGAAAGCGATCACTCCGGCCACTGATGTGGCACCTGACACGGCATCACCAGCCGGGCCTGGTTGTGGCTCTCCCTTGTCCGGCGTGATGAAAGATGAAACGGCCGCCCCTGTGGGCGGTCGTTTCACGTTCCGAATTCAGTTTGTCACCAATAGAGAATTGCATATTGTTTGACAGTCGACACGCATCATACGGAGTCTGTCCAGAGGGCGCGATCTGTCTGGCGCAACCATCACCACCATGCTGGCACTCACCAGTCCGTCATCCTTCGCTCCGCTCAGTGGCGTGTCACGGCAAAACTGTCACATCCCCCGTCATCCCGAGCGCAGTCGAGGGATCTCGATGCGAGGTTGTTACGAGATCCCTCGACTGCGCTCGGGATGACGGAGGTAGATGACGCAAAAGGCGTAACGCACCACTCAGTGGTGTGCCAGGTCTCATCTGTCACATACCGGCACAGGGTAGGTGCGATGCATTTTGGTGCGGGCGTCCGCGACGCCGAACCGCCAGTTGACCCGGATACCGGCGGCATTGCGGTGCTGCGCCCAGGCCGCGACGTCCTGCGTGACGGTCTCGCGATCCGGCAACCGACGCGCCAGACACTGATGCGACAGGGCGTTGAGCTCCAACTCGGCGATATTGAGCCAACTCCCGTGCAGCGGCGTCAAGCGCAGATCAAGCTTGCGGGCGATCCGCCGGGCCTCTGCGGCGGGAAACGCGGTATACAAGGAGGCAAGGCGATGGGTATTGAGATTATCCATCACCACGATGAGCTGCTCGGCGTCGGGAAACTGGTTGACCAGCCGCTGCATGGCCTGTGCCCAGTCAACTGCGGTGCGCCGCTCGGTCACCTGGACGTCGCGCCACCCCAGGTGCGGGGCGCAACTGACAAAGACATTGACGCTCCCCCGCCGGATGTACTCATAATCCTGCCGTGTGGCCCGACCCGGTACCGACGGCCAGGGCGTACGGCTATCCGCCTGTAATGCGGTCCCGCCTTCATCGAAGCAGATGAGCGGACGGGCCGGATCTGGTGGCGCCTGATACAGATCCAGGATGGCCTCCATGCCCGCGACAAAGCTGGCATCCCGATCGGGCGGAATCACATACCGCTCGACACGCCACGGCTTGAGGTCGTTTTTTTGAGCACCTGGCGGACGGTCTCATACGAGATGGCCTCAACGATCTCCTGCTCGACCACGCGGTCGGCCAGCAGGCGCAATGACCACCGGGCGTACCCCGCCGGTGGCGTGCTGCACGCGATGGCAATCAGGTGCGCTTCCTGGTCCCCGTCCAGCCTGGGTGGGGTGGGCGGGGTCGCGCGGACCTTGCGCTCCAGGGCCTCCCAGCCTTGGATACACCAGGCCATACGGACGCGAGCCACCGTGCGGGAACTGACATCGACGGCCGTGGCCACCTCGCGATCGGTCAAGGCAGGACCGGCGGTCCCGGTATCCGCGAGCAGCAGGATGCGGGCGCGATCGAGGCGGCGCGCGGCACTGCGTCCGGCATGGATGATCTGGCGGAGCTTGACCCGGTCAGCGCCGGTGAGGCGGATGTGATACTGCTTGCGGGACATGGCAGACCTCCAGGGATGGACGGGGCGAGTCAGAATCCCAGTCTACAGGACACACAAGACCTGACACGCCACTCAGAATGACGGAGAGGCTTTGTAGAATGCTCGCCGGTTGCCGTGATGCCGCTCCGCACGCATGGGTATGGGCATGTCTCGGGCACAGGACTCGAGACTACAGCTATGTGGGTTGACTCGCGATGGATCATCCGGATTCCGTATAACAACCGTTCTGCAACTCGCTTTACAAGGGAGCCTCGGTCGTCGTGACAGATGCTCCGGTGATACCGACCAGGGGCAGGAAGATGTCGTCGATGATTTCCAGGATCGTCTCGTCCGGCACTGGCTTCAGGGTCATGATGAGCTCCATCCGGCAAAGATCCCACGGCAAATTCCGGATCCGTGGGGTCAGTCGTGCGGGATCGACTTCTCCACGCGCAATTGCCCGATCGAAGATAACCTGCTGAGAGTGTGTGTTGTCGCCCAGAATCTCGCGGCGAAAATCCGCCATGCTCTTCCCGGAGTCCCGATAAAAGGTTCCGATCTGGATCATCAGTCCGGTCACCAGCGGTGCCCGGGCGGTATTCGTCCGCCGGAGCATCTCAACCATGTCGCCGCGCAACGACCCGGTATCTGGCACAGCAGGACGCCCCCGCCGCACCATGAACTCAATCGTCGCTGCAACCAGCTCCACCTTGCCCGGCCAGCGCCGATACACCACGGCCCGGCTCGTTCCGGCGCGATCGGCGACGCCGTCGATGGTCAGGGCATCATAACCTCGTTCTTCCAGCTCGAGCCATGCTGCTTCCAGCAATGCGGTCTCAAGTTGTGCTCCACGTCGTCGCTGCACGATCTCCTCCATTAGAACCATTGTGTATCTTATCATGCAGCGATATACTCCGGATAAGATACGGCATGTATCCTATCGAAGGACGTATAGATATGACAGCACCAGTCTCTTCCCCCGATCTCGCGGTAGCCAAACGAACGGCCTGGACGCTTATCGTCGGTGGCATGGCAGCCGTCTTCGATTCCACGATCGTCAGCATCGCCCTGCACACGCTGGCGAGCGAGCTTACGACCAGTGTCGATGTGATCCAGTGGGTAATCACTGCCTATCTGCTTGCGCTGGGCGTCGCTGTTCCGACGGTTGCCTGGGCCCAACGTCGCATCGGGGGCAAGCGCCTCTGGATGCTGGCGCTAACCATCTTCCTGATTGGATCGGTCTTGTGCAGTCTGGCCTGGAATGCGCAAAGCCTGATCGCGTTCCGGGTGGTGCAAGGTATCGGTGCCGGGATCATGCTGCCGTTGATGGCGACGCTGGTCGTCCAGGCCGCGGGAGGACAACAGCTCGGCAACCTGATGGCGACGGTCAGCCTGCCGATCGCGCTCGGCCCGATCCTCGGTCCGGTCATCGGTGGCATTATCCTGAATTTCCTCACTTGGCATTGGCTCTTCCTCGTCAACGTCCCCTTCTGCATCGCCGGTCTGGCGTTGGCCTGGCGTTTTCTTCCCGACGAAGCCCCCAGCCAGACGGCAAGTCTGGACGTTATCGGACTTGGCCTGCTCTCCCCCGCCATCGTCGGCCTGCTCTACGGCCTGGGCAACTCGAACAAGCCAGGTGGCTTCGGTCGCACTGACGCCGTAGTCCCGCTCGTCATCGGCATCGTCCTCCTGGCGATCTTCATCGCATGGTCCCGGATGCGAGGCAAGAGCGCGCTGATCGATATCAGTCTGTTCCGCCACTGGCCGCTCTCCTCGGCGTTTCTCCTCCTCTTTTTCACCGGCATCGCGATCTACGGCGCCATGCTCCTGCTCCCCCTCTACTTCCAGGACATTCGCGACGCCGATGTGCTTCGGGCCGGTCTGCTTCTCATCCCGCAAGGACTCGGCACCTTCTTTAGCCGGACGATCGCCGGGAAGATTTCCGATCAAATCGGAGCGCGCTGGGTCGCGGTGGTGGGGTTCGTCATCATCGGTCTCGGTACGATCCCCTTCGCGATGGCGACAGGCACGACACCTGTCTGGGTTTTGCTCATCTTCCTGTTCGTGCGCGGGTTCGGACTGGGGGCGGTCACGATCCCGGTCATGGCCGTCGCCTTCCAGGATTTGGCCGGGGGCGAGGTTCCCGAGGCAAGCATCCTCACCCGGCTGGCCTCGCAGATCGGCGGCTCATTCGGTGCAGCGGTCTTCGCAGCAATCCTCACCGGGGCGATAGCAAGCGGAAGTAACGGCGTGGATGCGTTCCAGCATGCATTTTGGTGGGCGACCAGTCTGACCGCGATTGCTGCCGTTCTCGCTCTGGCGTTACCTGGAGGCGCCCGCCACGTTCAACCGGGGTTGGCTCCGAAGAATACGTAGAGCGGGCGCCTGTCATCCCGAGCGGAGCGAATGACGAGGTGTCGAGGGATCTTTGCGTCAGTCTGACACGGTAGCGGGGACGAGCCAGGCCTCCTCGACTGCGCTCGGAATGACGGGGCGCGTGACGTTTGTCACCGCGCCCAGCCTCCGGATCACCGGCGCTTGCGGTTCGCCTTCCAGCGCTGGTTGTCGAGGTAGCCCTGTAGGATGACCGCGGCGGCGACGGCATCCACCTGCTGCTTTCGCTTGTTCCGGCGGGTGCCCTGCGCGATCAGCGACTGCTCGGCGATGGAGGTCGTCAACCGCTCGTCCCAGTACTCCAGCGGCAGGCCGACCTCGGCGGCGAGACCGTCCGAATACGAGCGCGTGTCCTTCGCCTGTGGGCCCTCCTGTCCGGAAAGACTGATGGGAAGGCCGACAACAAGCCGGGAGACGCCATACTCGGCGATCAGTTTCCGGAGCTGCCCGGCGACATCGCTTTGACGCTCGATCATCGCGATCGGGCTGGCGATCGTCCCCAGCTCATCGCTGATGGCGACCCCGATCCGTCGCTCGCCGATATCAAGTCCGAGCAACCGCTCTCCAATCGTCACGATCCCGCCTCCTCCGGCGAGGGCTCCGGCGTCGATGTATTCGGCCCGGAAACCGGCACGGTAACGTGGATGGTCACGCGATCGCCTGCCTGCGGCATCCGCTTCGTCCACCAACCCGGCATGGTCTTCATATCCCACGTCTCGAACGCAGCCACGCCATCGAGCCGCGATTGCGCTTCGGACCAGGAATGACCGGCCAGGTCATTCGCCAGCCGGTTGCGGGCACTATCGTCGAACGACGCGATTGCCGTGCCCGTCGCCTCGACCTGATACTGCACGTTGTCCGGCGCTTCGGCGATCACCGACGGATCGCTCAGCGTGACGCTGTCCGGATCGAGCGCATACCCGTCCGGCACCCGTTGCTGCAAGGCTGTCCGGAAGAATTCGAGCGTCTGCTGCTGCACGGAGGCCTCATCGAACACCAGCCCGGTCGCATCGACGGTACCGGATGCCGTGACCTTGTCCACCTGATCGCCGACCGCGTTATTGACCTGGTAGGTCGGCTCGCCGGTCTCGACCGATGGTGTCACGACCGATTGCCCCTCGGGAAGCTGCTTTTTCCACCCCTCGGCGGCGGCACGATCCAGATCGGTGCCGAGCGCCTGCTGCAGCTTGTCGAGATCGCCCTGCGTGGCGATCTTGATCTCGATGTCGGTCCCGCCCTCGATCGCCCCGTCCCGGTTACTGTAGAAGACGCCGAGATCGGGAACCTGACCGGTCAACATTCCGGCATCGGCATTGCCGGATGCACCGGGCTCGGTCGCGGTGACACCCACAGACGCCTCGCCCGCTTCGCCATCGGCGGCAGCCGGGACCTCGATCGCCTCATCCGTCGTGTAACTCGGGCCGGCGAACATCTGTAACGTCGTCCCCGCCGGGACGGTAACCGCCGCATCGCCGGGGTTCCGCAGCAGCACCGTTCCGGCGGCCGTTTTGTCGGGCGTGCGATCGACGCCAGTGGTCGGGACGGAAATGGTGAAATCCACCGTCGCCGATTCCTGCCGGGCATCGGCCGAAAAAGCGATATCACTCGGCAGCGTCGCACCGGGAGCGGCCACGCTGTACAGAAGCTGCTCCGTCACCGACTGCTGTCGCAGGGTGGCATCGATCCGCACACCCGGCATGTAGTACCAGGCCAGCGCGAACAGCAGCAGGACAACCAGCACTCCTGCACCTGCGATGCTGCCGATATTCCTCGCCGTCCAGAATGTCTCCGGCTCGTCCAGGTACGTCAGCGAGTTACCCGTCTCGTCGTCCGGATCGCGTTTCGGGACCGTGTTGGTCTCAATGACCTCACCACGGCGACGGCGACGGCCCCGCGTGCCGGGCTCCAGCTCGACGATATCGTCCTCGCCCGCCTCGACGCCGGCAGATTTCCACGTCCCGTAGGCCCGCGAGGAGCCGAGCATCGTCTCCGGCGGACGCCAGTCATCGACGGCCGTCCTCTCGCTTTTCTTGCCGAGGTTGCGAATCCCGAACATTGACGAGAGCTGGTTTCGCAGGCGGTCGTCGGTCTGGAGCGTCAGCCCCACCTTCTCCCGGTCCGCCAGATCCTTGAGCGTGCGAAACTCCGTCGCCGTGAGCAGGACCGGGCAGTGATCGGGAATGACGAGCACGACCGACCGGCCCGCATTTTCCCGAACCCGATGCAGGATCGAGGAAAATGCGTCGTCGGGATCGACCGTGATCGTGACCGGTGATTGCTGCCCCTTCCCCGCCATCAACCGGCATCCGTCCGCGCTGAGACGATGCTCGTG
>Ga0180220_1000445_pt1 | contig 46542 bp, 45 predicted proteins | sample eDN5th37CBELigBY_FD_151335 | JGI IMG/M metagenome (GOLD analysis project Ga0180220, IMG submission 151335) | Enriched backyard soil microbial communities from Emeryville, California, USA - eDNA 5th pass 37_C BE-Lig BY (version 2) (version 2) | ecosystem: Environmental > Terrestrial > Soil >...
TAGTTGGAGTCGCCGCCTCCGCCGCCGCCCTGCTGGGCGTAGCCGGGGACGTTCGTCTCGGTGCCGGCCGCGCGGTTGCCGCCGCCGCCGGAGCCCTCGAGCTCCTCGGTCTCGGTGCTCTCCTCGACCGGGTTGCCGCGGCGGTCGTACTTGAGCTGCTCGACCGTCGTCTCGTCGACGTTGAGGTCGGCGTTGATGCGGACCTGGGCCTTGTCGGCGCCGAGCGTGCGCATCAGCATCGCGTTGATCTCGGCCTCCTTGGCGGCGGCGAACCGCGCCTCGGCCTGGGCCTTGCTCATCGAGCCGCCGGCGCCGTTCTCGCCCGCCGGCCACAGCATCGTGCCGGTCGAGTCGGTGATCGTGACGTTCTCGGCCTTGAGGCCCTCGACGCTGTTGGCGACGAGGTTGGCCATGCCGCGCACCGCCGCCTCGTCGATGGAGGTGGCGTCGCCGGCGATCAGGACCGCGGCGGTCGGCGGCTTGGCCTCGTCGGCGAAGAGCTGGTCCTCGGGCAGCGTGAGCTGCACGGTCGCGCTCGAGACGCCCTCGATGTTGCCGAGCGTCTGCTCGATCGAGGACTCCAGGCCCTGCTGGTAGGCGATCTTCTGCTGGAAGGTGGACGAGCCCATCTTCAGGTCGCCGACCTTGTCCAGGCCGTCCTCGCTCTTGCCGGAGGTGCTGAGCCCGGCGTCGGCGAGCGCGATCTGCGCCTGCGCGGTCTGGGACTTCTCGACGGCGAGGGCGGTGCCGTTGTTGCGCAGCTCGTAGGAGATCCCCTGGGCGTCCAGGGTGGCGGTCATCTTCCCGGTCCTGGCCGGGTCGAGGCCGCTGGCGATCAGCGAGTAGCTGGGGGCGGTGGCCATGCGCAGCAGCAGGAACGCCACGATGAGCACGGCGACCACGGAGGCGGCCAGCGTCAGGCGCTGGCGCATGGTCATCGACTGGAGAAGCTTCATCTACCCGGCGCTCAGACGGTGGTCCGGAACACGTCGTTGAAGGACTCGACCGCCTTCGTGCGGATCGTCGAGGCGAGCTGCATCGACAGCTGCGCCTTCTCGATCGCCATGACGACGGACGTGGGGTCGCTGGCCTGCCCGGTCGCGAGCGCCTGCGCAGCCTGCGCGGCCTCGTCCTGGCGGGCCTGCAGCGTGCGCAGCGAGTCGCCGAGCATGTCGCCGAACGAGACGCCCGGCGTGGCGTCGGCGTCGGCGCCGGCGCCGGCGCCGCTCTCGATCTCGGCCGGGGTCGGGGCGACCGCGTCGATCTGCCACTCGGGCCCGGCGGTCATCAGGCTGGGATCGATCGGAGGAATGGTCACTTCAGCAGCTCCAGGGTCCGGCCGAACATCTGCTTGGCCGTCTGCATCGCGGAGACGTTGGCCTCGTACGAGCGCGACGCGCTGATCAGGTCGACCATCTCGGTGACCGTGTCGACGTTGGGCATCGTCACGTAGCCCTGCTGGTCGGCGTCCGGATGGCCCGGGTCGTACACGCGGCGGCCGGGCTGGTCGTCCTCGACGATCGCCACGACCTCCACGCCGGCGGCGGTGCGGCCGGAGCCGCCCTGGCCCTGCGCGCGGGCGAGCGCGCCGGCGAAGCCGTCCTGGCCGGCCGCGCCGAGCACGACCGACTTGCGGCGGTACGGCTGGCCGTCGGCGCCCTGCGTGGACTGCGCGTTGGCGAGGTTCTCGGCGGTGACGTCCATCCGCAGGCGCTCGGCCGAGAGGCCCGAGGCGGAGATGGACAGGGAGTCGAAGAGGCCCATCAGCGCACCCCGATCGCGGACTGGATGATGCTGCGGCGGCCGTTGAGGACCGCGACGAGCGCCTGGTACTCGAGGCCGTTGGCCGCGAGCTCGGCGGCCTCGACGTCGATGTCGACGCCGTTGCCGTCGACCTGCATGACGCCCGGCTCGACCTGGGCGGCGAACTCGAGCTCCTCGGCCGCCTCCGGGTCCTCGCCGGCGGCGCCGCGCAGCGCGGAGTGGAAGTCCACGTCGACGCGCTGGTAGCCGGCCGTGTTGGCGTTGGCGATGTTGGTGGAGAGGGCGGTGTGGCGCGCGGAGGCGCCGCGGAGCGCGGCCTCGAGAAGATGGTGAGTCGAGTCGAAGAGATCCATGGGCACGGGTCGATGGGGTGGCCCGTCCCTGGACCGTCACGCGCCCCCTCCATGGAGGCATCCCGGTCATCGGACCGGGGAGGGCCTTCTTTAGGCCGATCGATCGAGGACTGGACGTGCGTCCAGACCGGCTGGCGCGTAGCCCGCGATTGCGGTACGGCCCTGCCCGAGGCGGCTCTGCTCGGAGCGGTTGACGGCCATCGCGACGCGCAGCGACTCGCCGATGCGCATCTGCAGCTCGAGCGCCTCGCGCAGGGCCGTGCGGGCCGGCTCCGACAGCCGCGTCGGCGGCGGCAGCTCCTCCATCGCCTGGCGGCGGCGGGCGTGCAGCGCGTCGAGCTCCTCGACGCGGCCGGCGTCGATCAGCTCCTGCTCCTGCCGCGCGATCTCCACGACCCGCCGCGCGGCGGCGGCGCCGCCGTCGCTCACTGCGGGCTCTCCGCGGGGGCCTCGGCGCTCTGGGCGATCTGCGCCCACGCCTCGCGCATGGAGCCGACCATGGCGATGACGCGCGCGAGCTTCTCGCGGTCGGCCTCCAGGCGGATCTCCCACAGGCAGCGGTTCCAGAACACGTAGATCCCCTCGAGGTTCTCGGAGATCCGGCCCTGGCTCATGTCCAGCGTGGCCTGCAGCTCGTTGATGATCGCCTCCGCGCGGCCGATGCGGTCCAGCGCGTGGACCTTGGCGCCCTCGCCGTAGGCGACCTCCGCCTGGCGCAGGAAGCGGATGATGCCGTCGTACAGGAGCACGACGAGCTGGCCGCGCGAGGCGGTCATCACCTGCTGCTCCAGGTACGAGGCCTGGGATTGCGCGTAGGGGTTCACGTCCCGGTAGTCGGCCGCGACGGCGTCACGTTGAGCGTCTACTTCGACGAGCGCGACTGGCCGAGCGAGCTCAGCAGGTCGGAGTACTGCGAGTTGCTGCGCGACAGCGCCAGCTCCATCGCGGTGAACTGCTTGCGCAGCATCTCCTCGCGGCGCTGGAGGCGGTCGTCCATGCGGGCGATCGCGTCCTTGATGCGCTGCAGCTCGTCGTTGGCCATCGACACGCGCTGGTCGAGCACGCCGTTGGCGCTCGTCTGGCGGTCGAGGCTCTCGACCCACGTCTGGCTCAGGCCGGTGGTCCCGGGCACGCCGCCGAGGAGCTTCTTGACCGCGAGCGGATCCTTGGCGTAAGCGGCGTCGAAGGTGGCCTCGTCGAAGACGAGCTTGCCCTTCTTCTGGTCCGCCGTGGAGGCGGCGCCGGTGCTCGCGCCCGTGCTGATGCCGAGCGCGGCGAAGCTGTTGAGGTCGCCGGGCAGCCCGCTGAGCTGATCGGTCACCTGCACGCGCATCTGGCTGAGCAGGTTGCGCAGGCCGGAGTCGCCGAACAGGACGCCCTTGGACGCCTCGCTCGAGCTCAGCGACGAGCCGTCCTCCTTGACGACCTTCTTCTCGGTCAGCTTGCCGTCGATGAGGTCCAGGGCGTCGTTGTAGGCGCTGACGAACGCCTTCAGCTTCGCCTTGATCGCGTCGCCGTCGACGCCGGGCGGCGTGACCTCGATCGTCGTGTCGGTGGTCAGCGCCTTGATCGTCAGCGTGACGCCCGGGATCACGTTGGACAGCGTGTTGCTCTGGCTGTCGGGCTGGGCCTCGCCGTTGATCGAGTACTTCAGGTCGCGGCCGGCCTTCTCGGACTCGAAGGCGACCGCGGCGCCCGTCGCGGAGATCGTCGTGGCGCTGCCGGTCGTGCGGCTGGTCAGGACGAGCTTGCCGTCGACGTTGACCGCGTACACGCCGGTCTCCGGCGTGCCGTTGATCTTCCCGACGACGTTGTCGAGGGTGTCGCCGTCCTCCAGCTCGACCACGTGGCCGTTGATGTCGAGGCTGCTCGCCCCGACCGGCGGCGTGAACGCGTACGTCGCCTGCGCCGCCGTGGCCATCTGCGTGACCGAGATCGAGTAGCCGCCGGGTGCGGCGCCGCCGGTGAGCGACGCCGTGATCTTCGTGTCCGACGAGGAGACCTTCTGGCTCTCGGTCCACAGCAGCGACGAGCCCAGATCCTGCGCGGCGGTGCGCAGGGTCTTCATGCGGCTGAGGACGTCCGACAGCGCCTGCTGGCGCGCGTTCGCGGCCGTCTCGCTCAGCGTCAGGCGCGTGCGCGGGACGGCCTCGGCCGCCATCAGGGCGTCGATGATCGCGCCGGTGTCGATGCCGGACGACAGCCCGGTGAAGGAGATCCCCGCCATGCCTCAGCCGCCCGTCCTCATGCGACCGCGTCCGGTGGCAGCAGGGACATCGGGTCGACGGCCTCGCACAGGCTGAGCGAGCGCACCACGCCCGCGCGGTCGTGCAGCTCGGCGGTCACCCCGCAGCCCTCCACGAGCCCGAAGCGGACGTGCATGCCCGCAGCGTCGAGGCGCTCGTAGGCGCGCGCCGCCTCGCCGACCGCCTCCAGCACCTCCGGCGGGGGCGTCCGGCGCTCCCGCTCGGCCGCGAGGTCGATCACCTCGGCGAAGCCGCTGCCGCTCTGCGGCAGCACGGCGCGCATGGGCGGGCGCAACGGCAGCGGGGTCACCGCCGCGGCATTGGTCCGCTGCAAGGTCATGGACGTTCCTCCTGGATCGCTCGGCGGCCCATCCATGGGCCGGTCTCGCACCGTTCATCGACGGCTGCGAGATGGGCTTGACGTCCGCGCGGGCCGCCTGGCCGTCTGTTCGGCAGGCGCCGCTCACGCCGCGACGCGCTCCAGCACGCCGCGGGCGGCCGCGTGCTCGGGGTCGAGGGTCAGCGCCTCGCGCGCCAGCAGCACCGCGTCGTCGGGCAGCGCGCGCCCGACCGCGACCCAGCTCAGGCCGGCGAGCGCGTCCGCGTCGGGCTGCGACTCCTGGCACACGGCGATCCACTCGTCCGCGGCCGACTCGAGGAAGCCGCGGCGCAGGTAGAGCTGGGCGAGCCGCTCGCGGCGCTCGCGCCACGGGATGCCGACGACGTCGGCGAGCGGCACGAGGGTGGCGAAGGCGTCGACGTCGACGACGCGCAGGAGCGCCTCGAGCATCACGAACAGCGGGTCGGCGGCCGCGGACGGCAGGACCGCCGGGCCGGGCTCGCCGAGCCGGCGGCGGCGCCAGGCCTCGAGCACGTCGATCTCGGCGGACGGCAGGCCCGCCTCGCGAGCGCGCTCGATCGCCTCGGCGGCGCCCTCGGGGTCGCCGGCGGCCAGGTGGGCGAACGCGGCGGCGCGCGCGGCGGCGGGCCCGCCGAAGGCGTCCGGCGGGACGCGCAGCGCCTCCTCGGCGGCCTCGGCCCAGCGGGCCTGGGAGAGCAGCGTCTCGACCAGGGCCAGGCGGGCCGGGTTCGAGCTGGGCTGGCGCTCCAGCACGGCGCGCAGCTCGACCTCGGCCGGCTCGACGTGCTTGGCCTCGTACAGCGCGATCGCGAGCATGAAGCGCACCGCGGGGGTGACGTCGCCGACGGCCTCGTGGACCGTCGCGACGACGGCGTCGGCGTCCTCGCCGAGCGCGAGCATCGTCGTCGCCAGCGGATCGACGGAGGCCAGGAAGCGCGGATGGTCGACGAGGCAGCGGTGCAGCAGGTCGCGCGCCTCCTCCAGGCGGCCCTGCTTGCGGCGCAGGTCGCCGAGCGTGGCGAGGGCCAGGAACGTGCCGCAGCCGCCGGTGGCGGTGTACACGCTCGGCGCGTCGCCCCACTCCAGGCACTGCTCCAGGAGCTGGGCGGCGTGCTCCTCGTCGCCCTTGGCCTGCGCGGCGAGCGCCTGCTCGAACAGGATGTCGGTGAAGCGCGGCAGGAACGCGAGCGCCTCGTCGCCGCGGCGCAGCGTCTCGTCGTAGTGGCCGCACATGCGGGTGGCCTTCACGAGACGCGCCGAGAGGGACGGCAGGAAGCCGTAGCTCGTCTTCTGCGGGTCGTCGCGCACCATCTCCCAGGCGCGCTCGAAGGCCTCCAGGGCCTGCTGGTTCTCGTCGAGCGCCTGGTACTCGCTGCCGAGGTTGAAGTGCAGGAACGGGGTGTCGACGCCGTCGGCGACCTGCTTCTCGAGCAGCTCCAGGTTGCGGCGCGACTTGTCCTTGGCCTCGCGCACCTCGCCCAGGTAGCCGTAGTGGTCGATGCGCACGGTCGTGGGCTCGAACCGCTCGGCCAGGTAGCCGGGCAGGCGCTGGGCGATCTGCTCGTGGATGCGGCCCTCGAAGCGGTACTCGGGGCGGTTGCGGAACACGCGCAGCGCGTTGTGGGTGACCGACGTGCCGTCCTCGACGCGGCCGGTGAGGTTCGTCTCGGTCAGGTAGAAGGCCTCGCGCCAGACGCGGCCGGTCAGCTCGCGCAGGCGCGGGCCGTCGCCGTCGACGAGCACCTCGTCGGCGTCCAGGTACACGATCCAGTCGCTCGTCGCGGCGTCGAAGGAGACGTTGCGGGCGGCGGAGAAGTCGCCGGTCCACTCGTGGTGCAGGACCTTGGCGCCGCGCTCCTGGGCGATCTCGACCGTGCGGTCCGTCGAGCCGGTGTCGACGACGATGATCTCGTCGACGTGGTCGACGACGGCGTCGAGGCACTGGCCGAGCATCGCCTCCTCGTCCTTGACGATCATGCACAGCGAGAGCGTCAGGCCCTCGGCGGGGCGGGCGCGGCCGGCGACGCGCTTGGCGCGGTCGCGCAGCGCCTTGAGGTGGACGGAGACGGCGGCGGGCAGCGCGATGCGGCCGTCGAGGCCCGCGGCGCGGCGGCGCGCGATCTCGTTCAGGTTGCTGGCCAGGTGCGGAAGCTGCGGGTCGAGCCGCTGCGCGGCCTTGAACAGCCGCTCGGCGGCGGCGAGCTCGCCGAGCTCGTACAGGGCGACGCCGGCGGTGTTGAGGATCACCGGCTCGCGCGGCTCCTCCTCCAGGAGGGTCACGGCGGCGTCGGCGACGGCCAGGAAGACGGGGGCGATGACGTTGACGCCGGTCCCGCTGGTGCCGAGGCCCGTCTCGAGGAGGCGCACGCGCGCCTCGTAGCGGCGGTGGATGTCGTCGATGTCGGCGGTCTCGGCGAACAGGCGCCGGTAGCCGGTCACGTCGCCCTCCGCGAGCAGGCGCTGCGCGCGGGCGCACAGGGCGACCGCGGGCGCGGCCTGCGGGACCGCGGGGGCGGCGGGCTGATCTGAGCTGGAGACGGGATCGGTGAGGCGCAGTGCCATGCGGTTGAGGACCTCTCGGGCGCTCGAACGGGAACGGGCGCCCCATCAATCGGCCGCGGCCTGCGGATCTTTCGCCGGAGGGGTGCGGGGTCCGCCTACGGACGGCCCGATTCCCCAGTTCTGGGGAGGGCATGTGTTGACGCATGTCCGACCCGGTGTCCCCAGAAGTGGGGATGTGGCGGACGCGGTGAGGTCCCGATACCCGGTCTCGTCCCCGCCCCCGGCCACCCAGGAGTCCCCCCTGATGACCACCAGGCCCGCATCGAGCCCACGACGGATGTCCAGCGACGAGACGCTTGCACTCTGGCAGGAGTACCGGCGGAACGGCGATCCCCGCCTCCGCGACCGCCTCGTGCTGACGTTCGCGCCGATGGTCAAGTACATCGTCTACCGCAAGGTTCGCGAGATGCCGGCCAACGCCGAGGTCGAGGACTTCATCTCCTGCGGCCTGGAGGCGCTGATCGTCTCGATCGACCGCTACGACCCGGACAAGGGCGCGACGCTGGAGCAGTACGCGTGGACCCGCATCCACGGCGCCGTGCTCGACGAGCTGCGCCGCCAGGACTGGGCGCCGCGCTCGGTGCGCCGCTGGGAGCGCGACATCACGAAGGCCACCGAGGAGTTCTCGATCCTGCACGGCCGCCGCCCGACGCGCGCCGAGCTCGCCGACGCGATGGGGACCAGCGTCGAGGAGCTGCGCCGCCGCCAGGACGAGATCGCGGCCTCGGACGTCACCTCGCTGAACGCGCTCGTGCTCTCCGACGACGACACGACGATCGAGCGCGTCGACACGATCGCCGACGACGACCCGCGCATGGACCCGGAGAACGCGGCCGCGACCGAGGAGCTGAAGGACAAGTTCCGCCGCGCGTTCGCCCAGCTCCCGCGCCGTGAGCGCGAGGTCGCGGTGATGCTCTACGTCAAGAACCTCACGCTCGCCGAGATCGGCGTCGTCCTCGGCGTGTCCGAGAGTCGCGTCTGCCAGATCCACAGCGCGCTGAAGCGCACGCTGCGCAGCGCCCTGGCCGACGACGCCGACCTGTACCGCCTCGTCGCCTGAGTCAGGCGGCGGGGTCGCCGCGCCGCTGCAGCCGCACGATCGCGTCGACCCGCTCGGTCGGCGCCTCGCCGGCGAACGCGTGCTGCTGGGTCCGCAGCGCGCAGGTGCGCAGGTCCCAGCGGCCGGGCTCGAGCGCGAGCCCCTCGACGACCGCCTCGGGCCCGGGCAGCTCGACGTGCGGATGCTGGTGGGAGTGCGCGTGGCCGACGATCAGCAGCGTGCCGCCCGGCGCGACCCGGTCGGCGGCGGCGCGCAGGATCGCGTCGCGGTCGATCTCGACCGGCGAATGGAGGTAGGTCGCGGCGACGAGGTCGAAGGCGCCGTCGGGCATGGAGGCCGACAGGTCGTGGCGCTCCCAGGCGATCCGCCCCTGCAGGCCGGCGGCCGCCGCGTTGCGCTCGGCGGCCTCGAGCGCGCTGGGCGAGATGTCGACGCCGGTGACCGTCCAGCCGCGTCGGGCCAGCCAGATCGCGTCGCCGCCCTGGCCGCAGCCGAGGTCCAGCGCGGTGCCCGGGGCGAGGTCGCGGGTCTCGTCGACGACCGACGCGTTGGGCCGCCCGCTCCAGCGCGCGCGTCCTTCGCGGTAGAAGGCCTCCCACCACGCAGCGGGGTCGGTGTCGGGGTCGATCGTGGTGTCGTGGCGCATGGCCCGACGGTGGCACCCCCGCGGCCGACGCGCAACACGCCGTGCCGATCTGGCAAACGCGTCCCGGGGGAGCGCCCGTCGTTAGCGGCCGGTTAGCGGCCCCGAGGTAGCGTCGCCGCCGTGCGCAGCGATCCACGGAGATCCCGCCCGTGGCGCCCGGCCCTGGCCGTCGGCGCCGCGATCGCGGCGGCCGGCGCGACCGTCCCGGCGTCCGCGGCCGCCAACCCCGAGACCAAACGGCGGCCGCCGACCGCCGACGCCGGGCTCTACCTCGGCGAGCCCCGGCCCACCTACAGCTGGCACGGCTGCACCGCCACCGCCTCGCGGGCGTCGCTGGCCGCGATCCAGGACCCGGTCCCGGGCGCGCCCCCGAACACGCGCGGCACGAAGCAGGGCGCGGTGACGTTCACCGCGACCCTCGGCGCCCCCCACCTCGCCTGGAAGGCGAAGAAGGGCTGGACGATCTGCGGCGTGCAGGCGAGCGTGAAGCTCGGCCACCCCGACGTGCGCAGCCAGCTCGTCGCCGAGATCGGCTACACGTCGGGCGCGCGCAGCGGCACGACGTCGCCCACCGGCGAGGAGACCGTCGCCGTGCGGATCCCGGCCGAGGCGCCCGACAGCGCGGGCGTCGCGCCGTTCCGGGGCAAGACGCTGCGGATCGAGCAGGTCCGCGACGTGACCGTCTTCGTCCGGCGGGCCGGCCGATGAGGCCCGTCCGCGCCCTCGCGCCGGCGCTCGGCGCGTTCGCGGCGGCGCCGTGACCTGCGCCGCGCCGCGCTAGCCGTCGAGCCCGAGGGCGGCGAGCTCGGCCGCGAACGCCGGCGCCCGCAGCCGCTGCGCCTGGGCGCGCGCCGCGGCGGCCAGGCGGCGCGCGCCGGCGTCGTCGCCGGCCGCGGCGGCCAGCAGCGCGAGCGTCGTGTCGACCGGCCCGTACGAGCAGGTCCCCTGCCAGCTGATGCGCCCCGACCACGGCGCAAGCCGGCCGCGGTAGGCGTCGAGGAGCCCGTCGTCGCCCGCGGCTCCGGCGCGGACGACGAGCGCGACCGCGCGCGCCCCGACGAGGTGCGCGACCAGCCGGCTGAAGTCCTCCTGGACGAGCTCGAGCACGCGACGAGCGGTCGCGACCGCGCGCGGCGGGTCGGCCTCGACGAGGCTGAGGGCCAGCGCCGCGTTCCAGGCGGGCACGCCGGGCTGGTCGGCGACGAGCTGCTCCAGCGCCGGGCGCAGCTCGGCCACCCGGCCGTCGACGAGGCGCAGCCCGAAGAGCTGGCCGAACAGGGCCGCCGTCGCGCGCGACTCCGACACCGGCGCGAACTGCGCGAACGCCGAGCCGGCGTGCCGCTCGGCGGCATCGAGGTCGCCGTCGAGGTGGGCCAGCGCGGCGGAGAGGTACTGCAGCGCCCATCGGCGCCCGACGTCGCCGACGCGGTCGACCAGCGCGGTCATCTCCGCATGGGTCCGCCGCAGCCCCGGCCCGTCGCCCTCCTGGAGGCGGACGGAGAACGCCAGGTGCAGCCCCTCGTAGCGGGCGACCGCGTCGTCGTGCTCGGCCCCGAGCGCCAGCAGCTCGTCCGCGCACCGGCGGCGGGCGTCCACGTCGCCCGGCAGCCCCAGCGCCATGTACGCGAACGGCAGCACGCGCCGGCGGATCTCGGGCGGCGCCGGGGTCGCCAGCGCCTCCTCGAACAGGCGGCGGCTGCGGTCGGCCTGCCCGGTCATCGACCAGGCGAGGCTGCCAGCCGCCTTCACGAGCGCCACGAGCCGCGCGTCGCCGATGCGGGCGACCGCCCGGGACAGCAGCGCGTCGATCCGCGGGTCGATCGCCGTGCTCACCGTCGTGCCGCCGAGGGCGAGCAGCGCGAACAGCGCCTCGGCCAGCAGCGCGTCGTCCCCGGCCCGCTCGGCCCGCCGCGCCGCGTCGGCGAGCAGGTCGACGTGGCCGGGGTCGCCGGCCAGCCGCCGCGCGTCGCCCAGCTCGATCTCCAGCGCCAGCCGCTCGCGCTCGTCGCGGCTGACGGCGATCGCCCGCTCGAGCCAGGCGGCGGCGTCCGCGTGCGCCCCGGCCTCGGTCGCCCCTCTCGCGGCGGCCCGCGCCGCCGCGACGGCCGCCGGCGGCTCGATCGCGGCGGCCGCCAGCAGGTGGCGGGCCGCCTGCTCGCGGGCCTGCCGGCGGGCCAGCGCGTGGCCGAGCGCATGGTGCAGCTCCTCGAGGATGCCGGTCGGCGCGTCGGCGAGGACGACCGCCGCCAGCGCCTCGTCGGCGACGCCGACGCCGTCGTCCGCGGCGCGCACGAGCAGGCCCTCGGCGACCGCGGCGTCGAGCCCGTCGGCGAACCCGAGATCGGCCAGGACCGCGCCGGGCGCGCCGTCGCCCGCCACGGCGGCCGCGGTGAGCGCGTCGCGCGTGGCCGCCGGCAGCGCGGCGAGCCGCCGGCGCAGGCGGGCGTCGCGGGCGTCGTCGCGGCGGTCGGCGAGCCGCACGACGGCGTCGAAGCGCTCGGCCGGCTCCCGCCCGGCGCCCGCGACGAGCGCGACGCCCTCCAGCCGCGCGGCCTCGAGCAGCGCGTGGCGCGTCGACGGGCCGGCCGCGTCGAAGCCCTCGACCAGCAGGACGACCGGGCGCCGCCGCGCGAGCGTCTCCAGGGCCGGCACGAAGCTCCCGACCGGACCGAGCGCCGGCTCGGGGTCGATCCCCAGCAGATCCAGCAGGTCGAGGAGCGCGGCCACCGCGACGTCCCGGTAGCCCTGCGCGCGGACGAGCGCGACCGCGGCCCCGCCGCGCTTCAGCAGCCGGTCGCGCACCGCGGCGAGCGTCCCGGCCACCGCCGCGTCCCGGGCGCCCACGACGAGGACGGCGCCGCCCGCGCCGGCGGCGGCGAGCACGTCCTCGACCTCGTGGCCCGGGGCGGAGGCGGCGACGTCGCCGACCGCGCCGCCGCGGATCGCGGCCTCCAGGCGCTCGAGCTCCACGCCGACCTCGAGCCCGAGGTCGGTGCGCAGCGCCCGGCGCACGCGCGCGATCACGGTCAGCGCCTCGCCGCGGCGGCCGGCCTGCGCGAGCGCCCGGGCCAGGCGCGCGGCGCGCCCCTCGTCGTGGGGCGCGGAGGCGGCCGCGCGCTGCGCCGCGGGCAGGGCGCGGCCGGCGAGGCCGAGGGCGAGCGCCGCCGTCACCTCGAGGTCGGCGGCGACCGCCAGCAGGCCGGCGACCTCCTCGCGCAGGCGCACGGCCGGCTCGACGTCGTCCAGCTCGGCGAGCGCCGGCCCGCGCGCCAGCCCCGTGGCCCGCTCGGCCAGGGCGAGCGCCCGCGCCGGATCGGCGTCGATCGCGACCTCGGCGTCGCGGACCGCCGCGCGCAGCTCGTCGAGGTCGGTCGGCGCTGCGAGCCGGTAGCCGCCGTCGACCGTCTCCACGATCCCCCGGCCCGCGACGGCGCGCAGCCGGCTGACCTGGTTGTGGACGGCGGCGCGCGCCGACGGCGGCGGGGACCCGTCCCAGAGCGCGTCGGCGAGGTCCGCGAGCGCGACCGTCTCGCCGGGCGCGGCGGCCAGCCGCGCGACGAGCCGCCGCTGCGTGGCCGTGACCGGCACGGGCTCGCTCCCGACCCGCACCGCGCAGGGACCGAGCACCAGCACCCGAACCGAGACCTCCCGTCTCGCCACGGCCCGGGAGCCTACGGGCCGGCGGGCCCGCTGTCGACTAGCCGCGGCGCGCGTCGCGCAGCGCGCCCAGGTCCATGCGGTACGCCCAGACGAGCGCCTCCGCGACCGCGGCCCACAGCTCCTCGGGGACCGAGGCGTCGAGCTCGAGCGTCGAGAGCGCCTCGGCCAGCGCGGCGTCGTCGCGGACCGGGACGCCGTGGGCGCGGGCCTCCTCGACGATGCGGCGCGCGATCTCGCCGCGACCGGCGGCGACCACGCGGGGCGCGGCGCCGTCGCGGTCGTAGCGCAGCGCGGCGGCGCGATCAGGCGGGCGGGGCTCGCGGTCAGGCACGCAGGTCCACCGTCCCCCCGCGCTCGCGCACCGCGACCGTCGCCGGGCGGCCGGTCGCCGCCGCCAGCGCCGCGCGCAGGTCGTCGGCCGCCGCCGACAGGCGCTGCGCCACCTCGCCGGCCGGGGCGTGGACGGTCCCGCTCACCGCGCCCGGCGCGATCTCCAGCGCCAGGTCGACGCGGCCCAGCGCCGCCGCCTCGAAGCGCAGCGTCACCCGGTTGGGGCCGCGCCCGCCGCCGCCCGCCTCCTCGCCGGCCTGGTCCGGATCGACGAACAGCCGCGCCGACGCGCCGCCCGGCAGCGTCATCACCAGGCCGGCGCGCAGCGCCTCGGCCAGCGGGTCGGAGGCCGCTGCGGCCTGCGCCCCCGCCGCGGCCGGCTCCGCGCCGCCGGCCACGACCCGTAGCACGACCCGCTCGCCCTCGGTCTCCTGCACCCGCAGCCGCAGGCGGGTGCCCGCGGCGAGCTCCGGCGGGAGCTGCGCGTTGACCCGCGCGCCCGCCAGGAACAGCGTCCCCATCGCGCCCTCACGCGAGATCACCCGGGCGGCCAGCACGTCGCCGGCGCGCACCGGCAGGTCCGGCACGAGCCCGCCGCGCAGGAGGATCAGATCGATCGGCATGCCGGCCATCGCCTCAAGAAGTGTGGCGGGTGGCCGACTGTCGTGGCGATGGAACGTGGCCTCTACATCGCGGCCTCCGGCATGCTCGCCGAGCAGGTCCGCCAGAACCAGATCTCCCATGATCTGGCCAACGCCTCCACCGCCGGGTACAAGGCGGACCGCTCTTCGCAGCGCGCCTTCGGCGATCTGCTGCTGTCGAACACCGCCACCGGCGCGGTCGTCGGGCCCCTGGGCGCCGGCGCCCAGATCGCCGAGACGGTGACCGACCTGTCCGCGCAGCCGCTGCGCGTCACCGACGAGCCGCTGGACTTCGCGATCGAGGGCGACGGCTTCTTCGCCGTGCGCACCGACGCCGGCGTCCGCTACACCCGCAACGGCGCCTTCACCACCGGCCCGGGCGGGATCCTCGTCGACCAGCTCGGCAACCCCGTGCTGACCCAGAACGGGCAGACGATCCGCGTCGGCAGCGACGGCGCGGTCGATCCCGGCCGCCTGGGCGTGTTCGCGCTGAACAACGCCGAGAAGACGGGCGACTCGCTCTTCACCGGCAACCCGGCCGGGCAGGCCGACGGCCGCGTGACCTCCGGCGCGCTCGAGGGCTCGGGCGTCGACCCGGCCAAGGCGATGGTCGAGATGATCGCCTCGCTGCGCTCGTTCGAGGCCGGCCAGAAGGCCATCCAGACGATCGACGAGACGCTGCGCAAGGCCACCACGCAGGTCGGCACCGTCACCGGCTTCTAGCGCCGGTCGTACGCACGTCCACCCTCGCCTCAAGTCACGGGCGCCCCGTCCGACGACCGGAGGGACGTAGCGAATGTGGACTCGGCTGGACCGCAAGGAGCGGGGGCCGGGATTCCTCCACGGACAACGCACCGGCTGGACCGCAGGGAGCGGGGGCCGGGCTTCCAACAGGAACCCGATGCTTGAAGGCATGTACTCGGCGGCCGCCGGCATGGCGGCCCAGCAGCAGCGTCTCGACGCGCTGTCCAACGACGTCGCGAATGCGGGCACGATCGGCTACCAGCGCCAGCGGATCGCGTTCCGCGACCTCGTGTACACGCCCAGCGGTCCCGGTGGCCAGGCCGGCGTGATGGAGGGCTCCGGCGCCGCGGCGGTCACGATCGGCCGCGGCGGGTCGGGCGGCTCCTACAAGCCGACCGGCAGCGCCCTGGACGTCGCGATCGAAGGCGACGCCTACCTCCAGGTCCGCCGCCCCGACGGCACCAACGCCCTCACCCGCAACGGCGCGCTCACGCTCGACGTGCAGCGCCGCCTCCTCGCCGACGGCCTGCCGCTGCAGCCGCCCGTCCGCATCCCCGAGGGCGTCGACGAGAACGACATCTCGATCGCCGCCGACGGCCGCGTCAGCGCCGGCGACCGCCAGCTCGGCACGATCACCCTCTTCAGCGTCCGCGCCGCGGACCGCCTGCTGCCGGTCGGCGGCAACCTGTACGTCCCGACCGACGCCAGCGGCCCCGCCACCCGCGCCGGCGCCGACGCCGCGCTGCGCCAGGGCGTCGTCGAGACCTCCGACGTCGACCTCGGCGACGTGATGGCCGACATGATCGTCACGCAGCGCGCCTACCAGCTCGCCAGCCGCGCGATCTCCACGCAGGACGAGATGGCCCGCGTGGCCAACGAGGTCAAGAAGTGAGCGTCCTGCCCCCCGTCGACCAGGCCGCGCTCCCCGCCGACGTGCGCAACGCCGGCAAGCAGGCGCGCGACCAGTACCAGGTCGCCCTCGCCTTCGAGCGCCAGCTCACCGCCCAGCTCGCCAAGCAGCTCACCGCCACCGCCGGCGGCGCGCTGGAGGAGGGGCCGTACGCGCAGCTCCTGCCCGACGCCCTGGCCGACGCGGTCACCGCCGCCGGCGGCCTCGGGCTCGCGCGCCAGATGGTCGACCTCACCACCGACGAGGCGACGTCGTGACCGCCGCCGTCGCCACCCGCGGCGCCCTCGGCGCCGACGTGATCGCCCACCTCGACGCGCAGATCGCCTCCGCCCGCCGGCTGCTGGACCTCGTCCTGCGCCAGGGCGTCGCGATCCGCAACCAGCAGGTCGACGAGGTCCTCGCGCGGATGTCGGACCTGCAGCGCGAGATGGAGCTGCGCGCGGGCCTGGAGCAGCAGCGCACCCAGCTCCTCGACCGCGCCGGCGCCCAGCTCGGCGTCGCCGGCCACGCGATCACGCTCGAGGCGATGATCTCCCTGATGGCGCCGGAGGAGGCCGAGCCGGCCCGCACCCGCTCCGCCGAGCTGCGCGGCCTGCTCGCCGAGGTCCAGCGCGAGCACACCGTCAACCGCGCGCTGATGCGCCAGGAGCTCGCGTTCCTGGACCACCTGACGCGCATGATGTCCGGCGAGGACGACCTCGGCTACCGGCGGCCCGGCGAGCACGCCGGCCCCAGCCTGCGCGTCGCCGCGCCGGCGCAGACCACCCACCGCGTCCTCGATTTGGAGGCCTGACCGATGCCGAGCGGGATCTCCAGCTTCTTCGGACTCAACACCGCCCTGCGCGGCCTGCAGACCACGCAGGCGGCGCTCGACGTCACCGCCCACAACATCGCCAACGCGGACACGCAGGGCTACACGCGCCAGACCGTCGATCTCGAGCAGTTCGTCGGCCTGAAGGTCACCTCCGGCGCCCGCTCGGGCAACGGCGGCGCCCTGCTCGGCGGCGGCGTCGACGTCAGCGCCTACCGCCGCATCCGCGACGCGTTCGCCGACCTCCAGTACCGCACCCAGAAGTCGATCCACGGCGAGGCCGAGTCGACCGCCCAGACGCTGGGCAACGTCGAGCTGGTCCTCAACGAGCCGGGCGACAAGGGCATCGCGACGCTGCTGTCGCGCCTGTGGGACGCCTGGCAGCAGGTCGCCAACCAGCCCGAGGACAGCGCGACCAAGGGCGCCCTGGTCGTCAACGCCACCGCCCTGGCCGACGGCATCCGCGCGCTCGACGCGCAGCTCGCCGCGATCAAGGACAACGCGGCCGCCGAGTTCGCCGCCTACACCTCCGTCGGCGGCGACGTGCTCGCCAACGCGGCCGAGATCGCGCGCCTCAACGCGCAGATCAAGCAGGCGACCGCCGCCGGCCAGCAGCCCAACGCGCTGCTGGACCAGCGCGACCTGCTGATCGACCGCCTCTCCGAGCTCGGCCACGTGACGATCACCGAGCTGCCCAACAACTCGGTCCAGATCGCCTTCGGCAACGTCGCCACGCCGCTGCTGGTCGACGACACGACCGCGTGGGAGCCCACGGCGCCCGACACGACGCTGTACCCGACGCCGTCGCCCGGCGGCAAGCTCGGGGCGCTGCAGTCGATGAGCCAGACGGGCGGCACGATCGACCAGTACCGCGCCGACCTGAACGCGTTCGTCAGCCAGCTCGTCACCGACGTCAACACCGCGCACGGCGCGCCGTTCTTCGACGCCGGCGGCCTGACCGCCGCGACGATCGCCGTCGATGCCGGCATCCTCGCCGACCCCACCACGGTCCGGACCACCGCGGTGGCCGGGTCGCCGGCCGGCGCCAACGACATCGCGCTGGCCGTCGCCGCGCTGCGCGGCGGCGCCGCCGACCGCCTCTACGCCGGGTTCGTCCTGCGGATCGGCTCCGAGGCGCGCGACGCCAACCGGCGCGAGTCGGCCGCCGAGGCCGTGCTGAGCTCGGCCGACACGCGCCGCCAGTCGGTGTCCGGCGTCTCGATCGACGAGGAGATGGCGAACATGATCCGCTTCCAGCGCGGCTACCAGGCGTCGGCGCGGACGATGTCCACGATCGACGACATGCTCGACACGCTCATCAACCGCACCGGCCGGGTGGGGCTCTGATGCGCATCACGCAGAACATGCTCAACGACCGGGTGCTCGGCGACCTGGGCCGCGCGATGACGCGCCTGGACCGCGCCACCCAGGAGATGTCGACGCAGAAGAAGCTGCTGCGCGCCTCCGACGACCCGGTCGGCGCCCAGCGCGCGGTGCTCACCCGCGCGCAGCTCAAGGCCAACGAGCAGTACGAGGACAACATCTCCCAGGCGCGCGGCTGGATGCAGACCACCAGCGACACGCTGAGCGAGATCACCAAGCTGCTGCACCGCGCCACCGAGCTGACCGTGCAGGGCGCGACGGACTCCGCCGGCCACGAGGCCCGCCTGAACATCGCGCGCGAGATCGACCAGATCGTCGCCGCGGTCAAGCACGCGGGCAACACGAGCTACGGCGGCGTCTACCTGTTCGCCGGCACGGCGACGACGGCCGCGCCGTACGACACGACCACCGAGCCGGCGGTCGACGCCTACGCCGGCGACAACGGCGTCGTCGCCCGCGAGATCGGGCCCGGCGTGTCGGTCCAGATCAACGCGCTCGTGAACACCGGCACCCCGCCGCTGCTCGGCGGCGGCGGCGGCGACGGCGGCCTGATCGACACGCTGCGCAACATCTCCGCCCACCTGAAGGGCGGCACGCCCGCCGACGCCGAGGCGCTGCGCACCACCGACCTGCGCGCGCTGCAGGCCAACCTCACGCGGATCAACGAGACCCAGGCCCAGCTCGGCGCGACGCTCAACCGCCTCGACGCCGCCGAGGACCGCCTGGCCGCCTCGACCGAGGCCGCGACCCGACTGCTCTCAGACACCGAGGACGTCGACACCGCGACGGCGATCCTCGAGCTCAACACCGCCCAGACCGTGTACGAGGCCGCGCTGAAGACCGGCGCGTCCATCATCCAACCATCGCTCCTGGACTTCCTCCGGTGAAGGTGGAGCGACCGATGCAGGAGGCAGCATGTCAGTGACCCTTCAGAGCACGCGCTTTGGGGAGGTGGAGATCCCCGAGGAGGCCGTGATCGAGTTTCCGCTCGGCCTGATCGGGCTGGGCGGGAGTCGGTACACGCTCCTGGCCCGCAACGAGGACGCGGCGTTCGTCTGGCTGCATTCGCTCGACGACCCCGCGCTCGCGTTGCCGCTCACCAACCCCTGGCGCTTCTTCGAGAGCTACGAGGTGGAGATCTCCGACGACGAGGCCGAGCGGCTGGGCATCCGGCCGGACGGCGACACGGCCGTGTACGTGACCGTGCGTGCGGCCGAGTCGTTGGAGGACTTCAGTGCGAACCTCCGCGCGCCGATTCTCGTGTGTAACGGGCTCGGCCACCAGATCATCAACCAGGCTCCGGACGCCCCGGTCCGGGCCCCGCTCTTTCCCTCGATGACGGAGGAGCGGGCGGCCTAGACGCGACATCCCCGGTCGCGACGCCCGAACAGCCAACCGTTTCCAAGGAGGAACTGACCCATGCTCATCATCACCCGCAGGCCCGGCGAGAAGATCATGCTGGGCGATGACACCGTCATCGAGGTGATCGAGGTCAGCGGTTCGAGCGTCCGCATCGGGATCGACGCGCCGCGATCCCTTCCCGTCTACCGGGAGGAGATCTGGCGCTCGGTCAAGGAGGAGAACGCCGCGGCGGCCACGGCCGACCCGGGCGTCCTTCCCCGTGACCTGCCCGTCACCAAGTAGCGAAAGGACCTCGAAGACCCATGTCCCTGAGGATCAACCACAACATCCAGGCGCTGAACGCGCATCGGCAGCTCTCCGGCACCAGCCAGTCCATCTCCAAGGCGATGGAGCGGCTCTCGTCCGGCTACCGCATCAACCGCGCCAGCGACGACGCCGCCGGCCTGGGCATCTCCGAGAAGATGCGCGGCCAGATCCGCGGCCTCAGCCAGGCGCAGCGCAACATGCAGGACGGCATCTCGCTCGTGCAGACGGCGGAGGCCAACCTGGACGAGGTGCACTCGATGCTCCAGCGCATGCGCGAGCTCGCCGTGCAGTACGCCAACGGCACGATGTCGGCGGCCAACCGCTCCGCCATCCAGTCCGAGGTCGCCCAGCTCGCGTCCGAGATCGACCGCATCGGCTCGCAGGCCCAGTTCAACGGCATCACGTTCCTCGCCGTCAACGGCACCGTGACCTTCCAGGTCGGCGCCAACGACGGCCAGGTCATCACCGTGCCGACGATCAGCCTGAACGCCGCCCTGCCCGCGAACTACTTCGACCTGTCGGCGACGGGGGCGATCAGCAACCTCGACGCGGCGATCGACGCGATCAGCGCGACGCGCTCCACCTTCGGCGCGGTGCAGAACCGCCTCGAGCACTCGGTGAACGCGGCGTCGGCCTACTCGGAGAACCTCGTCGCCGCGGAGTCCCGCATCCGCGACGTGGACATGGCCGAGCAGATGATCGAGTTCACGAAGCTGCAGGTGCTGCAGCAGGCCGGCACGTCGATGATGGCGCAGGCCAACCAGTCGACGCAGAGCGTCCTCGCGCTGCTGCAGAACTGATCGGGGTCGTAGCGGCATGACGACCATCGGTGGCCCGGGCCGGGAGCTGATCAACGGGGGGTACCTCGTGATCGTTCCCGGCCCCCCGGGGCCCACCGCCTAGCCCGCGCCAGCGGGCCTGCAACACCTGCCGCGCACGTAGGTGACCGACCCCCGCGCGGCGAACTCCGTGGGCATCCGGCTCCGCTCCGGTTCCGGCGCCCGCGCATGCGGGCAAGATGCATCCGTGCAGATCACGACATGCCCGTCGCCCACCGCGTCAACATAGGGCTCCGATGACGACGCTCGTCGGGACGCTCCTGTCGGACCGCTACCGCCTCGACGCCGAGATCGGCGCCGGCGGCATGTCGACCGTGTACCGGGCGTTCGACACCGTCCTCGAGCGGCCGGTGGCGATCAAGCTCATGCATCGCGAGACGGCGCGCGACGGCGACCAGCTCGAGCGCTTCCGCCGCGAGGCGCGCCACGTGGCCCAGCTCAACCACCCGCACGTCGTCCAGGTCATCGACGCCGGCGAGGACGGCGACCCGGCCCACCCGCGGCCCTACATCGTGCTCGAGTACGTCGAGGGCGAGACGCTCAAGCAGCGCATCCGGCGCATGGGGCGCCTGCCGGTGACCGAGGCGCTCGCCTACGCGATCGAGGTGGCGCGCGCGCTGTCAGCTGCGCACGAGCGCGGGATCGTGCACCGCGACGTCAAGCCCCAGAACGTCCTCGTCGACGGCGAGGGCACCGCGAAGGTCACCGACTTCGGGATCGCGCGCACGCTCACCGAGGAGGGCCTCACCGCCGACGGCCGCGTCCTCGGCACCACCGACTACGTGTCGCCCGAGCAGGCGCTCGGCCACGCCGTCACCGGCCAGTCCGACGTGTACTCGCTGGGCATCGTCCTGTACGAGATGCTCACGGGCGAGGTCCCGTTCCGCGGCGAGAACCAGATCGCGGTCGCGATGAAGCACGTGCGCGACGAGCTGCCCGACGTACGCGCCCGCCGGCCCGAGGTGTCGGCGTCGCTGGGGGCGGTCCTCGACCGCGCCACCGACAAGGACCTGGCCCGCCGCTACCCGGACGCCGCCTCGTTCGCGGCCGACCTCGAGGACGTGCTCGCGGTCGAGAGCTCCCGCGCCGGCCAGGTGACCGGCGAGGCGACGACCGTGATCCGCTCGCTGCCGCGCCCCAAGCGCGCGCGGGTGCCCCTGCGCGCGCGCGTGCCGCGCCTCCTGGTCGCGCTGGCGCTCGTGCTCGCCGCCGCCGGGGTCGGCGCGGCGCTGTGGCTGGCGCGCGACAACACCGAGCGCGGCGTGCGCGTGCCCGACGTGACCCCGTCGGTCCCCAACGTCGAGGTGGTGCCGCTGAAGACGAAGGCGGCCTCCGACTTCGACCCCGAGGGCGGCGACGGGGAGCACAGCGACGAGGCGATCGCGGCGATCGACGACGACTCCAAGTCGGCGTGGTCGACCGAGCGCTACGAGGCCGGGCAGCTCAACAAGAGCGGCGTCGGGCTGTACGTCGACGCCTCGCCCGGGGTCGCGGCGACGCAGATGGAGCTGCGCACGACGACGCCGGGCTGGAGCGGCGAGGTGTACGCGGCCGAGAGCGGGCCGCCCGAGGACGGCCTCGAGGGCTGGACGAAGGTGGCGACGCTCACCGACGTGAAGCGCTCCCAGCAGGTGCCGCTGGACACCGCCGGCACGCGCTTCCGCTACTACCTCGTGTGGATCACGCAGCTTCCGCCGGACTCCGAGAACGCGACGATCAGCGACCTGGCGCTGCTGAGTGAGAAGTAGCGGCGCGGGCGCGCATCGCGGTGGCGAGGGTCCGCCACTGGTCTGCCTGCACGGCTTCATGGAGACGTGGCACGTGTGGTCGCTGGCCCTGCCGGCGCTCGAGCGCCGCCACGAGGTGCTCGCGCCGACGCTGCCCGGGCACGCCGGCGGGCCGCCGCTTCAGGGGCCCGTCGGGACCGATGCGCTGCTGGACGGCGTCGAGGCGGCGATGGACGCGGCCGGCTTCGGCCTCGCGCACGTCGCCGGCACCTCGCTGGGCGGGCACCTGGCGCTGCGGCTGGCCGAGCGCGGACGGGCGCGCAGCGTCGTCGCGTTCGCGCCGGCCGGCGGGTGGGCGCCCGGCGACGCGGCCGGCCCGCGCGCGGTGCTCGACGCCCAGGAGCGCCTGCGCGCCGAGCTGCGCGACGCCGCCCCGGGCGCCGCGGCGGCGCTGCTGGCCGACCGCGCGGACCGCCGGCGGCTGACCCGCGACCTGACCGAGCGCTTCGAGCACATCCCGCCGGAGCTGCTGGCGCGGCTGATCGCCGGCGTCGCCGGATGCGACGCGGAGCCGATGATCGGGGCCGCGCGCCGCGGCGGCTGGCCGATGGCTCCCGAGCGGATCACGTGCCCCGTGCGCATCGTGTGGGGCGCCCGCGACCGGCTGCTGCCGTGGCCCTCGGCGGCGGCCGGGCTGCGGGCGGCGCTGCCGCACGCCGACTGGGTCGTCCTCGACGACGTCGGCCACGCCGTGCCGCTCGACGTGCCGCTCGAGGCGGCGGAGCTGGTGCTCGGCCTCACCGGCGGACGGTAGGCTCTCGGAGTGGCGCGCCGCGAAGCCGGGCCGGGGCCGCCGCCTCCCCCGGTCCCGTGGCAGTTCCTGCTGCGGGCGGTCCTCGTGGTCGCCGGGCTGGTGCTGCTGCTCGTCGTCCACGTCCGCGGGTTCGTCTTCTACCTGGCGTGGTTCTTCATCGTGATCGCCCTCGCCAGTGAGGCTGCCGCGACCCTCGTTGTCTGGAGCCGTGCGCGCAGAGCGCGGCGTCGGTAGCGGCCCGCGCGGTGCCGCGACCCTCATCGTCTGGAGCCGTGCGCGACGAGCGCGACGTCGGTAGGAACCCGCGCGGTGCCGCGACCCTCATCGTCTGGAGCCGTGCGCGCAGAGCGCGGCGTCGGTAGCGGCCCGCGCAGCCCTCAGAAGCGGTAGGCAGCGGCCGCCGCGTGGCGCTCGCGCGCCAGCTCGCACAGCCGCTCGACCAGGCGCGGGTACGGGATGCCCGACGCCTCGAACAGCTTCGCGTAGACGCTCGTCGGCGTCTGGCCCGGCATCGTGTTCAGCTCGTTGACGAGCACGTCGTCGCCGTCGACGAAGAAGTCCACGCGCGCCAGCCCGTGGCAGCCCACGCGCCGGAACGTCTCGACCGCGAGCTCCCGCACCCGGTCGCGCGCCGCGGCCGAGATCCGCGCCGGCACGACGAGCTCCATCCCGCCCGGCGTGTACTTGGCCTCGTAGTCGTACCAGTCGGCCTCGTAGGTGATCTCGCCCGGCTCGGAGGCGATCGGGTCGTCGTTGCCCAGCACGGAGCACTCGACCTCGATGCCGGTCGCCATCGCCTCGACGATCACCAGCGGGTCGTGCGCGAACGCCTCCTCGATCGCGGCCGGCAGCTCGGCCGCATCGGTGACCTTGGCGATGCCGACCGACGAGCCCAGGCGCGCCGGCTTGACGAACACCGGCAGGTCCAGGTGCGCGACCGCGGCGGCCGGATCGGGCTCGCCGTGGCGGACCGCGGCGTAGGCGACCTGCGGGACCCCGGCCGCGCCCAGCACGTCCTTGAACAGGACCTTGTCCATGCACAGCGCCGCCGACAGCACGCCCGCGCCGACGTACGGCACGTCGAGGCACTCCAGCAGGCCCTGGACCGTGCCGTCCTCGCCGAACGGGCCGTGCAGCACCGGGAACACGCAGTCGGCGTCCAGCAGGCCGCGCCCGGCCCGCAGCTCGATCTCGGCGCCGTCGTGCCACCACGTCCCGTCGCGCTCGACGCGCACGTCGAGCACCTCGTGGCCCGCCTCGGCCAGACCCTCGCGCACCCCGGCGCCCGACGACAGCGAGACGTCGTGCTCGGACGAGCGCCCGCCCGACAGGACCGCGACCCTCATGGCGTCGACGGCGGCGGCACGATCGCCGCGGAGTCGGAGGGCGTGGTCGTGGACGGCGACGGCTCCGTGCTCGGCGGCGGCGTCGGCTGCGTGTCGGTGCTCGGCGGCTCGTAGGCGCCGACGGTGACGGTCACGCGCGAGTTGCGGTCGACCGTGCGGCCGGGCGCCGGGCGCTGGTCGAGCACGACGCCGTCGTCGTCCTCGTCGGTGACCGTCTCGCTGACCTGGTTGGGGACGAGCCCGGCGTCGGCGAGCGCGTTGACCGCCTCGTCGACCGGCAGGCCCGTCACGTCGGGCACGCGCACGGTGCGCGGCTCGACGGCCACGGTGACCGTCACGGTCTCGCCGCGGGCGAGCTGCGTCCCGGCCGCCGGATCCTGGGACAGGACCGTGTCCTCCTCGGCGTTCTCGTCCTCCTGCTGCTCGGTGCGCACGACGAAGCCGGCCGCCTCGAGCGTGTCGCGCGCCTCGTCGCGGCTGAGCCCCACGACCGTCGGCACCTCGACCTGCTCGGGCCCGCTGGAGACGACCAGCGTCACCCGGGAGCCCACCTCGGCCGGCGTGCCGGGCTCGGGCGTGGTCGAGATCACCCGCCCGCGCGGCACGTCGTCGCTGGACTCGCGCCGCTGCCTGGTCTCGAAGCCCGCGTCCTCCAGCGCGCGCACGGCCGCGCGCACCGGTTGGCCGACCACGTCGGGCACCGCCCGCGTCCCCGGGCCCTGCGACACGGTGAGCGTCACCTCGGACCCCTCCTCGGCCCGTTCGCCCGGCTGCGGGTCCTGGCGCACGACCGTGCCCGGCTCGGCGTCGGACTCGATCCGCTCGACGCTGGGGTCGAAGCCGGCGTCCTGCAGGATCGCCAGCGCGGCGGCCAGCGGCTTGCCGGTCACGTCGGGGACCGTGCGCTCGTCCGGCCGGGTGAGCGCGTAGGCGAGCACGGCGCCGCCGGCCAGCAGCAGCACGACGATCGCCGCGATCCACCACGCCCGCCGGCTGCCGCGCTCCTCCTCGGGCGGGAGGTCGTCGCCGGGGCCGACGCCCACGGGCGCGAACGCCGCGGTCATCGACTCGGGCGCGCCGGCCACGATGTTGGCCCGCGCGCGCTCCAGCGCGTTGAGGAACTCGTCGGCGTCGGCGAAGCGGCGCGCCGGGTCCTTCTCCAGCGCGTGCAGGACGATGCCCTCCAGCTCGGGCGTCACCGCGCCGTTGAACGCGCTCGGCGGGATCGGCGCCTCGTTGACCTGCTTGAGCGCGATCGTGACCGCGCTCTCGCCGTCGAACGGCAGGCGCCCGGTCAGCATCTCGTACAGGACGATCCCGATCGAGTAGAGGTCCGACTGCGGCGTGACCGCGTGCCCCTGCGCCTGCTCGGGCGACAGGTACTGCGCGGTGCCCATGATCGAGCCGGTCTGCGTCATGTCCGACGCCCCGGCGCGGGCGATCCCGAAGTCGGTGACCTTGGCGCGCCCCTCGGCGTCGACGATGACGTTGTGGGGCTTGAGGTCGCGGTGGATGATGCCGCGCTTGTGGGCGAACCGCGCGGCGCGCAGGATCTGGGCGGTGAGGTCGATCGCGCGCACCGGGTCCAGCGGCGCCTCCTCGACGATGACCTGCTTCAGCGTGCGGCCGCCGAGGAACTCCATCGCGATGTACGAGGTGCCGTCCCACTCGCCGCGGTCGAACACGCCCACGACGTTCGGATGCGACAGGCCGGCGGCGCTGGAGGCCTCGCGGCGGAAGCGCTCGACGAACTCGCGGTCCTCGGCGAAGCGGCGGTGCAGGAGCTTGAGCGCGACGTTGCGCCCGAGCTGGGTGTCCTCGGCGCAGTAGACGTCCGCCATCCCGCCGGAGCCGACCCGCTCGATGATGCGGTAGCGCCCGTCGACCATCGTTCCCGCGGGGATGTCGCGCACCATCAGCCCGCCGCCTCCTCGCCGAGCAGCGCCTCGAGCACGGCCTTGGCGACCGGCGCGGCGACGGTGCCGCCCTGCCCGCCGATCGAGCTCTCGATCGTCACCGCGATCGCGATCTTGGGGTCGTCGGCCGGCGCGTAGGCGATGAACCACGGCTGGTTGAGGTCGGTGGCCGGGTCCTTCTCCGCGGTGCCGGTCTTGCCGGCGACGCTGATGCCCTGCAGCGCGGCGGCCGTGCCGGTGCCCTCGCGCACGACGTTCTCCATCATCTCGCCGAGCTCGCGCGCCGAGCGGCGCGACATCACGCGCTGCTCCTCCTGGGGCTCGATGCGCTCGACGACGCGGCCGTCGGGGTCGACGATCCGCTCGGTCAGCCGCGGCGCGACGCGCACGCCGTCGTTGGCGACCACGGCGGCGACCGTCGCCATCTGCAGCGGCGTCACCTGGAGCTTGTCCTGGCCGATCGCCATGCGGCCCACGTCGATCAGGTCCGACTCCGGGTCCAGCAGCCGCCCGCGGTTGTACTCGCCGGAGGCCAGCATCTGGTCGCCCGGGTAGTCGAGCGGGGGCTTCGCGTAGAAGCCGAAGCGGGTCATGTAGGTCGCCATCGTGGCCTTGCCGAGATCCTCGCCGATCTGCGCGAACACCGTATTGACCGAGTTCGTGAGCGCGGTGGTGAGCGTGATGTCGCCCCAGGAGCGGTTCCCGGAGTTCTCCAGCGGCACGCCCGAGATCACCTTGGGCGAGTCGCCGTTGACGATCGTGTCGGGCGTGTAGCGGCCGGTGTCGAGCGCGGCGGCCGCGGTGACGACCTTGAACGTCGACCCCGGCGCGTAGGACGCCTGGGTGGCGCGGTTGAACAGCGGCGAGTCGGGGTCGCGGTTGAGGCGCCGGTAGGCGCGCGGGTTGCGCACGTCGTTGGCGTCGAACCCGGGGACGCTGGCCATGACGCGCACGCGGCCGGTGTCGGGCTCCAGCGCGACGACCGATCCCTTGCGCCCCGCGAGCTGCTCGAGCGCGACCCGCTGCGCGTCGACGTCGATCGACGTGATCACGTCGTAGCCGACCGGCTCGCGCCCGAGCACCTGGTCGACGAGCGACTCCAGCTCGTTGGTCTCGCCGATCAGGTCGGCGTTGCGGGAGCGCTCCAGGCCGGCGCGCCCGAGGCTCGTGTACGAGTAGCCGATGACCTGCGAGACGGCCTCGTCGGCGGCGGTGTAGCGGCGCGTCCACGTGTCGTCGGGCCCGCGCACCGAGCGCGCCAGCACCGTGCCGTCCGCCGCGCGGATCGTCCCGCGGTGGATGCGCTGCTCCTGCAGCAGCGCACGGCGGTTCTGCGGGTTGTCGCGCAGCGACTCGGGGCGCGCCACCGTCCACCAGCTCGTCGCGAACACGAGCACCGCGAACAGCAGGGTCACGAGGATGTAGAGGCGGCGGGTCGGCGTGTTCACAGCGCCCGCCTCGCCTTGTCGGAGACCGCCAGCAGCAGGCCCAGCAGCACGAAGTTGGCCAGGATCGAGGACCCGCCGTAGGAGATGAACGGCAGCGTCACGCCGGTGAGCGGGATCACCTTCGTGACCCCGCCGACGATGACGAAGACCTGCAGGGCGAACACGGCGCCCAGGCCGGCCGCCAGCAGCTTGGAGAACGAGTCGCTCGCGATGATCGACGTCTTCATGGCCCGCTCGACGATCAGCAGGTACACGACGAGGACGCCGACCGCCCCCACCAGGCCCAGCTCGTTGACGATCACCGCGTAGATGAGGTCCGTGTGCGCGGCCGGCAGGAGCTGGCTGTCGGTGCCGGGGATCTGCAGGATCGACTGGCCGAAGCCCTGCCCGAACAGCCCGCCGTCGGCCTGCGCGAACAGCGACTGCGCGATCTGGTAGCTGCCGCCGATGCGGTCGTACAGCTCGGGGTCGAACGGGTCGCGCCACGAGTCGATGCGGCTCTGCACGTGGCCGACCGTGTTGGCGAAGAACCAGCCGCCGAGCGCGAACAGGCCGAGGCCGATCGCCACGAACGACAGGCGGTTGGTCGCCACGTACAGCAGGGCCAGGAACGCGCCGAAGAACATCAGCGACGAGCCGAGGTCGCGGATGAACACGAGCAGCAGCATCGCCAGGCCCCACACGACCAGCAGCGGTCCGAGGTGCTTGAGCGGCGGCAGCACGACCGGCCCGATCCGCCGCCCCGCCGTGACCAGGAGCTGGCGCGTGTCGCGCAGGTAGCTGGCCAGGAAGATGACGATCCCGATCTTGGCGAACTCGGCCGGCTGGAACGCGATCGGCCCGAGCTTCACGCCGAGGTAGGCGCCGTTGACCTGCTGGCCGATCCCGGGCAGGCGCGGGAGCAGCAGCAGCACGATCGAGGCGGTCGCGATCACGTACCGGTAGCGCTCGAGCACCGTGATGTCGCGCACCGCGACGATCGTCGCCGCGAACAGCGCCAGGCCGACGACGAACCACTGCGCCTGCTCGCGCGCCAGCGTCTCGTCGATGCGGTAGATCATCACGAGGCCGAAGCACGCGAGCGTCGCCGCCAGCGGGAACAGGTACGGGTCGGCGTCGGGCAGCGTGAAGCGGATGACGAGGTGGGCGGCCAGGCACAGGCCGAGGAAGATCGCGCCGTAGGTGAGCGAGACGTTCGACAGGACGTCCTCGCGCTGGACGAACACGGCGGCGAATCCGGCGGTCAGCAGCAGCGACGCCGGGATCAGCGCCAGCAGCTCGCGGTTGCGAGCGGTCATGAGCCCTGGAGCTGACCGAGCTCGAGCTGGCGGACCAGGTCGACGGCGTCCGCGTGCGAGCGGAGCTTGTGGTCGAGCAGCGCCTCGCGGCGGGCGGGCGGGAGCGACGATGCGGGGACGCCGGTGCGGTACTGGGTCGAGTAGAGGTCGATGCCCAGCGGCAGCTCGTAGGGCAGGCCCCGGAAGAGCGCGACCCGGCCCTCGTCGTCGGTCCCGACGAAGTACACGGAGTTGATGCCGGCGTAGACGCCCAGGCCGATCGCGCACACGACCACCAGCGCGACCAGGGCGACCGTGATGCGCGCTCCGCGGCCGCGGCGCTTCCGGGGGGCGGCCGCGCGCGGGTGCGGGCGGCGCGGCGGCGCGGGCCCGGCGGCCTGCGCCGGCGGCGCCTCGGCCACCGCGGCGCGCACGGCCGGGTGCGAGGCGGTGGTCGACGCCTGGGCGGGGTCGCCGCCCGACGACGGCTCGACCTCCTCGACGCGGAACAGGACGACCGTGATGTTGTCGCGCCCGCCGGCGCGGTTGGCGGCGTCGATCAGCCGCCGCACCATGTCGCGCAGGCTGCCGCCCTGCGCGAGGACCTCGGCGACGCCCTGCTCGCCGATCATGCCGGTCAGGCCGTCGGAGCACAGCAGGAACAGGTCGCCGTCGCGGGCCGGCGACGTGCGCGTGTCGACCTGGACGAGCGGCTCGGGCCCCAGCGCGCGGGTGATGATCGACCGCTGCGGGTGCTCCTCGGCCTCGGCCTCGCTGAGGCGGCCCTGGCGGATCAGCTCCTCGACGAGCGAGTGGTCGTCGGTGAGGCGCTCAAGCCGCCCGTCGTGCCAGCGGTAGGCGCGCGAGTCGCCGACGTGGGCGATCGCGACGCCGTCGACGTCCACGTAGGCGGCGGTCAGCGTGGTGCCCATCCCGGCCTGCTCGGCGTCGGCGCGCGAGCGGCGGTGGATCTCCTCGTTGGCGAGCTGCACCAGCCGCGCCAGCCGCGCCTCGGTCGGCTCGCCGCCGTCGGGCAGCCCGCCGCGGAACGCGTCGACGGCCAGCCCGGAGGCCACCTCGCCCGCCTGCGCACCGCCCATCCCGTCGGCCACGACGAACAGCGGCGACTGCACGAAGAACGCGTCCTCGTTGCCCCGGCGCTGCTGGCCGGTGTCGCTGGCGGCGTACTTGTCGGCGACGCGGAGCATCCGGTCAGCGGTCCTCGAAGACGAACTCGGTGTCGCCGATGCGCACCCGGTCGCCGGCGTGCAGCGGCTGCGGGCCCTGGAGCAGCTCCTCGTTGAGGTACGTGCCGTTCGTGGACCCGAGGTCCTCGATGACGACGATCCCGCCCTGGCGGATCAGGCGCGCGTGGCGGCCGGAGGCGAACGGGTCCTGGAGGCGGATCTCGGCGCTGTCGCCGCGGCCGAGCACGGCGCCGTCGCCGATGTCGTAGGCCATGCCCGGCTGCAGGCCGATGCCGCGCTCGACCACGAGCTGCGGCTCGGCCCCGTCCCCCTCGGGCGTGAGCGAGTGCAGGCCGGTCGCGTCCATCGGCGTCGCCGGCTGCGCGGGCGCCAGCCGCGACACCGTGCGCCCGCCGAGGTCGCGCAGCGCGTTGCGCGACACCCACAGCAGGAACAGGTACAAGACGATCAGGAAGCCGTACTTGAGGAGGACGGAGGCGGGCTCGACCATCGGGCGCTCAGTCGATCTCGAAGGTCACGTGCTGGGTCCCCAGCTCGACGTCGTCGCCGTCGCGCAGCGGATGGGGCTCCGCGCCGATCGGCCGGCCGTTCACGCGCACGCCGTTCGTGCTGCCCAGATCGGCGATGGTCCACCCGTCGGCGCTCGGGCGCACCTCGGCGTGGCGGCGCGACACGTTGCCGTCGTCGAGCACGATGTCGCACTCGCGCGAGCGGCCCAGCAGCGCCCCCGACGCCCCGACGAGCATCCGCTTGCCGTCGACGACGACGATCGCGCGGCCCGCGCGGTTGGCGCGCGCCTCCGAGAGCTGCTCCTGATGGCGGTCGGAGACCGAGTAGACCATCGTGTGGCCGCGCTCGGCGGGCGCGACCGGCGGGGCGTCGGCCCGGGCGGGCGCGGCGTCGGGCGCGTGCTCGCGCACCAGCCGCGCCTGGATGCCGAACTCGCCCAGCGCGAGGCGGTCGTCGGTGCGGAACTCGATGACCGGGCGCGAGACGAGCGCGAGGCGCTCCCGCCGCGCGTGCTCGAGCAGGTAGGCCGACAGCTCGTCGGCGATCTCGTGCTCGACGCCCTCGTAGCGGGCGCGATCATCGGGCGACAGCCACACCGTGTACTCGTTGGGGACGTAGGTGCGCGAGACCGACACGGTCCGGTGCTCGTCCATCTCCTTGGCCAGCTTGCGCGCCAGCTCGACGGGACGCACCTCGGATCGGAACACCCGTCCGAAGGTGCCCTCGACCAGGCCGGCGATGCGATTCTCGAGGCTGCGCAGGACGCTCATGACCGTGGTTCCCGCTCGCCCGGGGACGCCGAAGTGGCCATCACGTGCGGGAGGTCATGGTAGGCGAGCACCGGTGGGGCGGGCGGCGCGTCGGGCCGCGCGCATCCCCACCGCGCCGAGCGCGGCGGCGACCGCGCCGAGCGCCAGACCGCGCGGCGACGCCGTGTCGCCAGCCGCCACCGTCTCCAGCAGCGCCTGCGTGGCGACCGCCAGCGCCGCCGCCCAGACCGTCGCCAGCGCGAGGTCGAGCGCGGCGCTGCGGCCCCGCACGACGAGCGGCAGGACCGCGGCCGCGACCGCCCACAGCGCCGCCACCGCCAGCAGCCCCGACGACAGCAGCGGCACGATCGCGTCGCTCAGCGCGCGACCGGCCGAGTCCTCCCACGACGGACGGGCGTCGGCCGTGCCGGGCGGCCCGGCGAGCAATCGGGTGCCGCTCAGCAGCTCGGCGACGCACAGCCACAGCAGGCCGAGGGCGCCGAGCGCGGCGCGCCGGGCGACGGTCGCCGCCTGCCCGGCGACGGCCGGGAACGCCGTCGCCAGCCCGATCGCGCCGAGCGCGGGCGCGCCGCCGGGGACCGACCACAGGCCGCCGGCGAGCGGCAGCGCCAGCGGGACGGGCAGGAGGGCCAGCGCGAGCACGAGCGCGGTGCCGCTCGCGCCGGCCGCCAGCAGCCACACCTCGACCGCCCACGCGCACAGCAGCCAGCCGGCGCGCGGCAGGACGGCGACGAGCACGGCGGCCGCGCCGGCGGCCATGCCCGCCTCGACCGGCGCCGAGTCGCCCGACGGGCCGAGCTGCGTCACCGCCAGCGCGGCCAGCGGCGCGACGGTCGCGGCGGCGAAGGCGCGCGCGAGCAGGCGCCGCGGCACCGGCGCGGGCGCGTCGCCCTCGACGGGCGGCGCGTCGACGAACGGCTCGTCGGCCGCCTCCTCCCACGAGACGGCGCCGGCCCGGGTGAGGCCGTCGCGCACCCCGCGCAGCCAGCCGCTCTCCCCCGGGTCGCGGTAGCGGCGCTGGATCGCCGTCCAGCGCGAGGCGAGGTCGTCGATCGGCCCGCCGTCCACGATGCCGGGCTCGTCGTCGACGAGGTCGGCGGACGCCGCCAGCGCGGCGCGCAGGCGCGCCGGCGTCGGCCGGTCGCGCGGGTCGACGGCGACGGCGGCGTCGATCGCGTCGCACAGCTCCTCGGGCAGGTCGCGGCGCACGCGCGCCAGCTCCGGCAGCTCGATGCCGACGCGCCGGGCGGTGTCGGCGGGGCCGGCGCCGCGCACCGGGTTGGTGCCCGTGAGCGCCTCGTACAGGACCAGCCCGAGCGAGTAGACGTCGACGGCCGGCGTGATGCGGCGCCCCTCGGCCTGCTCGGGCGCCATGTAGGCCAGCGTGCCGACGACGTCGCCGGTGCGCGTCAGCGCCTCGCCCCCGACGATGCGCGCGATCCCGAAGTCGCAGATCTTCGCCGTCGCCCCGCCGTCGGCGTGCTGCTCGCACACCATGACGTTGCCGGGCTTGACGTCGCGGTGGATCACGCCGCGGGCGTGGGCGTGGGCGAGCGCCTCGCACAGGCCGGCGCCGATGACCACGACGTCGCGGTCCGACAGCGCGCCCGCGTCGAGCAGGTCGCGCAGCGTGTCGCCGCGCACGAGCTCGCTGACGAGGTAGCAGGCCTCCTCGTCGGCGCCGGTCTCGTACAGCGCCACGATCCCCGGATGGCTCAGCCGCGCGGCCGCCTGCGCCTCGCGCTGGGCGCGCTCCGGGTCGGTGTCGTCGAGCGGGATGCGCTTGACCGCCACGTCGCGCTGGAGGCGCTCGTCATGGGCCAGCCACACGGTCCCGAAGCCGCCGGATCCGAGTCGGCGCACCAGCCGGTACCGTCCGAGCAGGAGCTCGGCCTCGGGCGCCGGGCCGCCGGCGCCGCGCAGGGTCTCCGCGTGCTGCACCGCGTTCTCGTTCGCGTCCTGGGAAGGAGTTCCCGCCCGTGAAGGGAAACGTGCACGTGGCATCTCTCGCCATACTGGCGGGTTGACGCCCTCCCGCAAGGAGATTGCGTACGCAATGTCGTTCTTCGACGACGACGAACCGCCCACCCGCTCATCCCGCCCGCCCCGGCCCCGCCGGGCGTCCGGTCGATCCGGCGGCGGGTCGAGCCCACGGCCCAGCGACAGCCAGCAGCTGCTGATCCGCCGCGCGGTCGCGCTCGGCGTGCTCGTCCTCGTGCTGATCCTCGTCGTGATCGGCTTCAACTCCTGCCGCAGCAGCGCCAAGAAGAACGCGCTGCGCGACTACAACCGCGACGTCGCCACGATCGTCCAGGACTCCGACGAGCAGGTCTCGCGCCCGTTCTTCGAGCTGCTGAGCTCCGACGGCGAGCAGTCGCCGGTGACGCTGGAGACGCAGATCAACCAGTACCGGGTGGTGGCCGAGGACCAGGCCGAGCGGGCGTCGCGGCTCGACGTCCCCGACGAGATGGTCCCGGCGCAGCGCAACCTGCTGACCGTCCTGAACTTCCGCGCCGAGGCGCTCGGCGCGATCGCCGAGAACATCCGCGCCGCGCTCGGCTCCGAGGAGGCGTCCGCCCGCGCCACCGAGGCGATCGCCGGGCAGATGCAGAAGCTGCTGGCCTCCGACGTCCTCTACTCGCAGCGCGTCGCCCCGCTCATCAAGGAGCAGCTCGACGCCAACGACATCACCGGGCAGACGATCGCCGGCTCGAAGTTCCTGCCGAACCTCGGCTGGCTGGACCCGAACACGGTCGCGTCGCGCATCGGCGGCACCGGGACCTCGGGCGAGCGCGAGCCGACGACGCCGGGCCCGCACGGCCACGGCCTCGTGTCGGTCGCGGTGGGCGACGTCACGCTGCAGCCCCAGCCCGCGGTGAACCGCATCGCGGCCGGCTCGGACGTGTCGTTCACGGTCGTCTTCCAGAACCAGGGCGCCTCCGACGAGCGCGACGTGAAGGTGACCGTGCGCATCACCGGCGCCGGCGACCCGATCGTCGTCAACGACACGGTCCCGCAGACGGTGGCGGGCGCCAACGCCGAGGTCTCGATCCCGCTCGGGCAGTCCCCGCCGATCGGCACCCCCGTGACGATCCGCGTCACGGTCGCCAAGGTGCCCGGCGAGGAGCTCACCGACAACAACACGCAGAGCTACACGGCGCTGTTCACGCGCTGATCCGGACGGCGATCGACCCTCCCGCTCCGCTGCGTCGCGGGGTACCGTTGAGGCCGTGGACGACCTGACGACCACGACGGGCATCGTCGCGCTCGCCGCCGCCGCGACGGCGATCGTCGCGCTCGTGCTGGCCGCCGTCCTCGCCCTGCAGCTCCGGCGCGTCCGCGCCGCCCAGCGCGTCGTGCTCGGCAGCGGGTCGGCCCGCGACCTCGTCGAGCACGCGGCCGAGCTCGGGCACGCGTTCGAGGCGCTGCGGGCCTACGTCGAGGAGTCCGCGCTGCGCCTCGACAGCCGTCTCGGCACCGCGGAGGAGCGCCTCGACGGCGCGATCGCCTACCGCGGCGTCCTGCGCTACGACGCCTACAACGAGCTGTCGGGGCGCCAGTCGGCGTCGATCGCGCTGCTCGACGCGACGCGGTCGGGCGTCGTGCTGTCCTCGATCCACCACCGCGACCAGGCGCGCCTGTACGCCAAGCAGGTGCGCGAGGGCGAGGCCGACATCGAGCTCTCGCCCGAGGAGCAGGAGGCGGTCCGGCTCGCCCTCGCCGGCGAGGTCCAGGAGGCGCCGAAAGGCGTCTGACCGGCACGTCGATGCGCGTCGGCTACTTCGGCCCCCCGGGCACGTTCACCGAGGAGGCGCTGCGCGCCAGCGCCCCCGAGGGCGTGGAGCGGATCCCGTTCCCGACCATCCGCGCGACCGTGATGGCGGTCGCCGAGGGCGCGGTCGAGCGCGCGGTCGTCCCGATCGAGAACGCGCTCGAGGGCAGCGTCGACGCGACGCTCGACGCGCTCGCCGTCGACGCCCCGGGCGTCGTGATCGTCGACGAGGTCGTGCGGCCGATCAGCCACTCCCTCATCGGGGTCGCCGGCGCGGTCCTGGAGGAGATCGAGGTCGTGCTGTCGCATCCGCACGCGCTCGGCCAGTGCACGCGCTTCCTGCGCGAGCGCCTGCCCGCCGCGCGGCTGGGGTCGATGGACGGGTCGACCGCCGAGGCGGTGCGCTCCGTCGTGGAGGCCGGCGACCCGCGCCGCGCGGCGATCGCACCACGGCTGGCGGCCGAGCTCTACGGGGCGCAGGTGCTCGCCGAGGGCATCGAGGACGACCCCGGCAACCAGACGCGCTTCGTGTGGCTGGCGCGCGCCGGCGCCACGGTCGCCGCCCGCGGCGACGCCTGGAAGACGTCGGTGGTGTTCTGGGGCAGCGGCGACGAGGCGCCCGGCTGGCTCGTGCGCTGCCTGTCGGAGCTCGCGTCCCGCGACGTGAACATGACCCGCATCGAGTCGCGGCCGCGGCGGATGGGCCTGGGCCACTACATGTTCTTCGTCGACCTCGAGGGCCACGCGGAGGCGCCCGCGGTGGCCGAGGCGCTGCGCGCGCTGGCCGCCCACTGCGAGGGCCTGCGCACGCTGGGGACCTACCCGGCCGCCGCGTGACCGCCGTGTGAAGCCGCGACCCGAGGGCCCCCGTGCGGCCCGCGGTCGCCGCGACGCTCGCTAGACTCGGGGCCGGTCCCATGGCCAGCGTCGCCGAGCCGATCCCCCCAGCGCCGTCCACGCCGCCCGATGAGCACCAGCGGCGTGGACGAGGTTCGGGTGGCCGGGTGCTCGTGCTGAACGCGACCTTCGAGCCGATCAACGTGTGCACGGTCCGCCGCGCGGTCGTGCTGCTGATGAAGGAGAAGGCCGAGCTGATCGAGCGCTCGAGCTGGGACCTGCGCGCCGAGTCGACGACGTTCGCGCGGCCGGTCGTGATCCGGCTCGTGTCCTACGTGAAGGTCCCGCGCGACACGCACAAGCGCAAGATCACCCGCCGCGCCGTGTTCGCCCGCGACAAGTGGACGTGCCAGTACTGCGGCTCGCGCAGCAACCTCACCGTCGACCACGTCATCCCGCGCTCCAAGGGCGGCGGCTCGACGTGGGACAACATCGTCGCCGCGTGCGCGCCCTGCAACCGCCGCAAGGGCGACCGGCTCCCGGCCCAGGTCGGGATGACCCCGGCGCGCACGCCGCGCACCCCGCACCCGGCGATCTTCATCCACGTCGCCAGCCCGACCATCCCGACCGGCTGGCGCCAGTACCTGCCCGAAGCGGCCTGAGCGCGCGCCGCTACGGCAGGCGCACGAGGTCCATCAGCAGGCCGTCGCGCCACTCGCCGGTGGCCGGGTCCCGCCACGACGCGCGCGTCACGCCGACCGGCTCGAAGCCGGCCGCCGCGTAGCAGCGCACGGCCGCCTCGTTGTCGGCCGCCGGCTCGATCACGATGCGGTGGTGGCCGCGGTCGGCGACGAGGTGGTCGACCACGAGCCGCAGCGTCTCGCGCCCGACGCCGCGCCCCGCGAACGCGTCGCCGACGAAGATGTCGATCTCGGCGCTCCGGTAGGACGGCTCGAGCTCCTCGGTGAACTGCACGATCCCGGCGCGCTCCCCGTCGAGCTCGACGACCAGCCGCGTCATGTGCGGCTCCTCGTCGAACGGGAAGTCGGGGTCCATCGGCGCCCACCAGCGCATCACGCCCGGATCCCGGTGCAGAGCGCGCAGCGGCTCGCCGTCGTCGGGGCGCAGCGGGCGCAGGCGGATGCGTCCGCGGCCGAGGGTCGGCATGCGCCCATCGTCCCAGATCGGCCCCGAAACGCACGAAGGGCGCCCTCGACCGGGGCGCCCCTCGCGTTCAACAGGGACTGGATGAGAATCGGTGGCAACGCTGCGCGCCGATGCTGCCGCGCGCGCCGGGGGGACCAGATCCGGCATGCCGTCCGACGGTGGCCCGGGTTGGATTCCGCAAGGCGGCTTCCAGCCAATCCGACCTAGCGGCCGGTCACCTCCAGGGTCCCGCAAGAACTGTCACTACAGATACGGACCACCTCCTTTCTCTGGTGGAGCCAGAGTACCGAAGGCGCAGGACGAGCAACAGTCACCGGACGGACGACGGGGCGCCGGCTACGCCTCCCCGGTCTCGCCCTCGGCGGACGTCGGCTCGGGCGCCTCGCCCGCGGTCTCGGCGGCCTCCACCTCGGCGGCCGCCGTCGCGACCTCGCCCTCGCTGCCGGAGTCCATCACCAGCGCGACGGCCGACACGCGATCGTCGTCCTTCATGTTCATCAGGCGCACGCCCTGCGACAGGCGCCCGTAGCGGCTGATCCCCCGCACCGCGGTGCGCTGGACCATGCCGCCGATCGAGATGAACACGAGCTCCTGGTGCTCGCGCACGACGAGCGCGCCGGCCAGGGCGCCCTTGGCCTCGGTGAGCTTGATCGTCCCGACGCCCTTCGCGCCGCGGTTGGTCTTGCGGTACTCGCTGATCGAGGTGCGCTTGCCGTAGCCGTTCTCGGTCACGACCAGCAGCTCCTGGTCGTCGCGCGCGACGTCCATCGCGAGGACCGCGTCGCCCTCGCCGCTGACGTCCATGCCGCGCACGCCGGACGTGTCGCGGCCCATGGCGCGCACGCCGCCCTCGTGGAAGCGCACCGCCTGGCCCTTGCGCGACACCATCAGGATGTCGTCGTCGCCGCTGGTCCGCCGCACGGCGACGAGCTCGTCGTCGTCGCGGATGTTGATCGCGATGATGCCGTCGGCCTTGATCGGCGTGTTGTAGGCCTGGAACTCGGTCTTCTTGACGACGCCGTTGCGGGTCGCGAACACGAGGTACTTGCCCTCGTTGAAGTCGCGGGTGGCCAGCACCGACTGGATCCGCTCGCCCTCGCGCAGCGGCAGCACGTTCACGAGCGCCCGGCCCTTCGCCGTCCGCGACGCCTCGGGCAGGTCGTAGACCTTCGACCGGTACACCTTGCCGCGGTTGGAGAAGAACAGCAGGAAGTCGTGCGACGACGTCACGAAGAGGTGCTCGATGTAGTCGCCGTCCTTCATGTCCATCCCGGTGACCCCGCGCCCGCCGCGCTGCTGCTGGCGGTAGGTCATCAGCGGCAGCGACTTGATGTAGCCGCTCTTGGTGATCGTGATCACCATCTGCTGGTCGGGGATGAGATCCTCGATGTCGATCTCGTCCTCGGAGTGCGTGATCAGCGTGCGACGGTCGTCGCCGTAGGCCTCCACGATCTCGCGCAGCTCGTCCTTGATGATGTCCAGGACGCGCTGCTCGGAGCCGAGGATCGCGCGGAACTCGGCGATCTGCTCGACGAGGTCGTCGTACTCGGCCTTGATCTTGTCGGCCTCGAGCGCGGTCAGGCGGCCGAGGCGCAGGTCGACGATCGCCTGGGCCTGGATGCGCGTCAGGTCGAAGCGCTCCATCAGGCCCGCGCGCGCCTCGTCGGTGTCGCGCGAGGCGCGGATCAGCGCGATGACCTCGTCGATGTTGCCGATCGCGATCAGCAGGCCCTCGAGGACGTGGGCGCGCGCCTCCGCCTGGCGCAGGCGGTACTTCGTGCGCCGCACGATCACGTCGCGCTGGTGGTCGACGTAGTTCTTGATGACCGCCGGCAGCGACAGCGTCCGCGGCACGCCGTCGACCAGCGCGACCGTGTTCACACCGAACGTCGTCTGCATCGGCGTGTGCTTGAAGAGCTTGTTCAGGACGACCTTCGGGATCGCGTCGCGCTTGAGCTCGATCACGAGCCGCATGCCGGTGCGACCGTCGGAGTAGTCCTGGATGTCGCTGATCTCGGAGATCTTCTTCTCCTCGACCAGGTCCTTGATCTTGACCATCAGGCCGTTGGGCCCGCCCTTCTTGACCATGAAGGGCAGCTCGGTGACGACGATCGCCTCCTTGCCGCGGCCGATGTCCTCGATGTGCGCCTTCGCGCGCACGCGCACCCGCCCGCGGCCGGTCTCGTAGGCCTCGCGGATGCCCTGGCGGCCGAGGATGATCCCGCCGGTCGGGAAGTCGGGGCCCTTGATGTGCTTCATCAGGCCCTCCACGTCGATGGCGGGGTCGTCGATGAACGCGATGACCGCGTCGACGACCTCGTTGAGGTTGTGCGGCGGGATGTTCGTCGCCATGCCGACGGCGATGCCCGACGAGCCGTTGACGAGCAGGTTGGGGAAGCGCGACGGGAGGACGAGCGGCTCCTGGTTGCGCCCGTCGTAGTTGGGCCCGAAGTCGACGGTGTCCTCGTCGATGTCGCGCAGCATCTCCGTGGCGATGCGCGCCAGCCGGGCCTCGGTGTAGCGCATGGCCGCCGGCGGGTCGTCGTCGACGGAGCCGAAGTTGCCCTGGCCGTCGACGAGCGTGTAGCGCAGGGAGAAGTCCTGCGCCATGCGCACGAGCGTGTCGTAGATCGGCGAGTCGCCGTGCGGGTGGTACTTGCCCATGACGTCGCCGACGATGCGCGACGACTTCGAGTAGGGCCGGTTGGGCTGCAGGCCGGCCTCCTGCATGGCGAACAGCACGCGCCGGTGGACGGGCTTGAGGCCGTCGCGGACGTCGGGCAGCGCCCGCCCGACGATGACCGACATCGCGTAGTCGAGATACGCGGTGCGCATCTCGTCCTCGAGCGCCCGCGGCTCGATGTTGCCGCCGCTGATGACGTCAGTCCCCATGCGTCACCTCCTTCCGGATCGTGCTGCGCTCAGACATCGAGGTTGGCCACCGCGCGGGCGTTCTCCTCGATGAAGGCGCGCCGCGGCTCGACGACGTCGCCCATGAGCATCGAGAAGAGCTGGTCGGCGGCGGTGGCATCGTCCATCGTCACCTGTGCCAGCGTGCGCGTCTGCGGATCCATCGTGGTCTCGCGCAGCTGCTCGGGGTTCATCTCGCCCAGGCCCTTGAAGCGCGAGAGCTGCACGCGCTTGGAGCACAGGTCGAGGATCGTGCGCCGCAGCTCGGCGAACGACAGCGCCTCGGCGGAGTCCTCGCCCAGCGACACCTGGAACGGGGCCGCGCCGGCGAGCTCGAGGAGCTGGCCGTGCACGCGCACGAGCTGGCGGTACTCGTTGGACTCGAAGAGGGTCCGCGGCAGCACGTGGGTGCGCGCCAGGCCGGTCTTCACCTCGACCGCGCGGACGGAGACCGACACGCCGGGCGTGCGGTCCACGATCGTCATCTCGAACGGCTCGCCCTCGACGCCCTCGCGGGTGAGGACGGCCAGCGCCGCCTCGGCGTCCATCGCGCCCTCGTCGAGCAGCGACGACTCCTCGAGGAACAGCACGAGGTCGTGGCCGTACGCGGCGCGCAGCGCCGACGTCCAGCCCTCGTACTGCTTCAGCAGCCGGGTGTAGCGCTGCCAGCGCGTGTCGGTGAGCTTGAACTCGTTGCCGTTGCGATCGACGATGCCGATGCGCTCGAGCTTGTCGCCGAGGAGGACCTCCTCGAGCTCGCTCTCCTTCTCGATGTAGCGCTCCTGGTTGCCCTGCTTGATCTTGTAGAGCGGCGGCTTGGCGATGTACACGTAGCCGTTCTCGATCAGCTCCGGCATCTCGCGGAACAGCAGCGTCAGCGCGAGCGTGCGGATGTGGGCGCCGTCGACGTCGGCGTCCGTCATGAGGATGATCTTGTGGTAGCGCGCCGACTCGATGTTGAACTCATCGCGCACGCCGGTGCCGATCGCGCGGATCAGCGCCTGGATCTCCTCGTTCTTGAGGACCTTGTCGATGCGGCTCTTCTCGACGTTGAGGATCTTGCCGCGCAGCGGCAGGACGGCCTGCGTGTTGCGGTCGCGCCCCTGCTTGGCCGAGCCGCCGGCGGAGTCGCCCTCGACGATGAACAGCTCGGCCAGCGACGGGTCGCGCACCGAGCAGTCGGCGAGCTTGCCGGGCAGGCCGACGCCGTCGAGCACCGACTTGCGGCGGGTCAGGTCGCGGGCCTTGCGCGCGGCGGCGCGCGCCTGCGCGGCCGAGATCGCCTTGGTGACGATCGCGCGGCCCTCGGTGGGGTGCTCCTCGAGGTACTCGGCCAGGCCCTTGTTGACGACCGACTGGACGAACCCCTCCATGCCGGGGTTGCCGAGCTTCGTCTTCGTCTGGCCCTCGAACTGCGGCTCGGCGAGCTTCACCGAGATGACGGCGGTGAGGCCCTCGCGCACGTCCTCGCCCGTGAGGTTCTCGTCCTTCTCGCGCAGGCGCTGCTCCGCGCGCGCGAACGCGTTCAGCGTGCGCGTCAGCGCCGAGCGGAAGCCGGACAGGTGCGAGCCGCCCTCGTGCGTGTTGATGTTGTTGGCGAAGCTGTGGATCGACTCCTGGTAGGTCGTGTTCCACTGCATCGCGACCTCGACGGCGCCCTCGTCGGACTCGGCCGTGAAGTAGATGACGTCCTTGGTGATCGGGTCCTTGGACTCGTTCAGGTACGCGACGAAGTCGGCGATGCCGCCCTCGTAGTGGAACTCGACCCGCTTGCCCTCGCCGCGCTCGTCGGTCAGCGAGATGTTCAGCCCGGCGGTCAGGAACGCGGTCTCGCGCAGGCGCTGCTCGAGGGTGGCGAACTCGTACTCGGTGGTCTCGAAGACGTCGGCGTCCGGCAGGAACGTGATGGTCGTGCCGGTCTCCTTCGTCGGCTCGCCCTTGGTGATCGGGCCCTGCGGTACGCCGCGCACGAAGGACTGGGTCCAGGTGAAGCCGTCGCGCCTGACGGTCGCCGTCAGCGTCTCCGAGAGCGCGTTGACGACCGAGACGCCCACGCCGTGCAGGCCGCCGGAGACCTTGTAGCCGCCGCCGTCGCCGAACTTGCCGCCGGCGTGCAGGACGGTCAGCACGACCTCCATCGCCGACTTGCCCTCCTTCTCCATCGTCGCGACCGGGATGCCGCGGCCGTCGTCGACGACGGTGATGGAGTTGTCGGGGTGGATCGTGACGTCCACCTTGCTCGCGTGGCCCGCGAGGGCCTCGTCGACCGAGTTGTCGACGACCTCGTACACCAGGTGGTGCAGGCCGCGCACGCCGGTCGAGCCGATGTACATGCCCGGCCGCTTCCGGACCGCCTCCAGGCCTTCCAGGACGGTGATGTCCTGGGCGTCGTAGCTCTGGTTGGGCATGGGGCTCTCGGCGGCCAAACGGTCCTCCGTTTACGTGAGAACGCCCCGGTCGCGCCACAGCCGGCGGCGGCCCGGGGCGAAGAGAAGTGGTTGACAGAAGAATAGCACAAAGTGGTCCCGGAACCCGGGTCCGGAACGCCATTTCTTCCCTGCAAATCCCGCGAAACCAGGGGCGTTCATCTGGGGGTCGCCGTGGTCCGGATCTCGCGCACGAGCTCGTCGCCGAGCGCGCGGTTCAGGCCGGCGACGACCTCGGGTGCCATCAGCGCCAGCTCCTGGGCCCAGACCGCCTGGCGGCAGTACACGGTCAGGACCCCGCCCCGCTCGCGCAGCGGGGTGGCGTTCTCGGCCACGACGGCGCCCACCGCCTGCGGCCACACGGCCTGGATCCGCGCCAGCGGCGTGACCGGCGCGACGGCGGACGCGAGCGCCTCGACGGCCACCGACAGCGGACGCGGGGCCGACCGCCTCACGCCGCCGCCCTCGCCTCGGGCGCCCGCTCGTCGGGGCGCAGCTCGCCGTCGGCCACGGCCACGCGCGCGACGCCCGCCTCCCCGGCGCCCGGCACGTGGGCCAGGTCCGTCGTCGTGACCACCGACTGGCCGTGGCGGGCGATCCGGCCGGCCAGCCGCTCGCGCCGCTCCGGGTCGAGCTCGCTCATCACGTCGTCGAGCAGCAGCAGCGGGGCGGACCCGCGCGCCTGCGCGAGCGCCTCCCGCTCGGCCAGCAGCAGCGCCAGGAGCGCGATCCGCTGCTCGCCCTGGGACCCGTAGGCGCGCAGGTCGCGCCCGTCGCGCGCGAGGACGAGGTCGTCGCGATGCGGGCCGTGGCCGGTGAAGCCGCGGTCGAGGTCGCCGTCCGTGCGCTCGGCCAGCTCGCCCGCCAGCTCCTCCGGCGTCGCCGCGCGCGACCGCGGGCGGAAGCGCAGCTCCGGCTCGCCCGCGAGGCCGAGCTCGGCAGCCAGCGTCGCGAAGCCCTCGCGCACGAGGTCGATCGCGGCGGCGCGGTCGTCGCGCAGCGCGATCCCGTGACGGGCCAGCTCCGCGTCCCACGCCGGCAGCGAGTCGCGCGAGGCCCGCCCCGCGCGGATGCGCCCCAGCAGCGCGTTGCGCTGCGCCAGCGCGGCCGTGTAGGCGCGCCGCGTGCCGGCGCGCGCGGGCCACAGGGCGGCCACGAGCTGGTCCATGTGCGCGCGGCGCAGCGCCGGCGCGCCCTTGACCAGCTCGAGCCGGTCGGGCAGGAACACCGACACCAGCGGGCGGGTGGTCACGTCGACGAGGCGCTCGACCGGAGCCCCGTCGGCCTTCAGGCGCTTGGCCTCCCCGGGCTGGAAGCCGACGCTGAGCGAATGCGGGCCGTCGGCGTCGCGCGCGTCGACCTCGACCCGGGCCGCGGAGGCGCCGAAGCGCACCAGCTCGCGCTCGTTGCTCGTGCGGCACGAGCGCCCCGTGCAGCCGAAGTACAGCGCCTCCAGCAGGTTCGTCTTGCCGGCGCCGTTGCGTCCGTGCAGCACGGTCAGCCCCTCCCCGAGCTCGAGCTCGGCCGCGGCGTAGGACCGGAAGTCCCGCAGGCGCAGGCGCGTGACGATCACACGTTCAGGCGGATCGGCATGATGAGGTACAGGAAGCCGCTGCCGTCGGCGGACTCGATCAGGCCCGGGCGCAGCGGGCTGATGAGCTTCAGGATCAGGTCCCCGCTGTCGACCGACTCCAGGCCGTCGCGCAGGAACTCCGGGTTGAACCCGATCTCGAACGGCTCGCCGCTGAAGGCCACCGGCAGCGTCTCGCTCGCCTCGCCGACGTCGGGCGTCTGCGCGGACACCGTCACCTCGCCCTCGCGGAACGCCAGGCGCAGCGGCGCGTTCTTCTGCGCCAGCAGGCTGATGCGGCGCACCACGTCGGTGAGCTCGTCGCCGGCGATGCGCAGCTCGTGCTCGTAGCTGTCGGGCAGGAGCTGGCGGAAGTTGGGGAACTGGCCGTCGATGAGGCGCGACGACAGGACGGCGCCGCCGGTCTCGAACACGATCTGGTTGGCGCGCACGCCGACCGTCAGCGTCGCCTCGTCGTCGCCCTCGCCCGCCTGCGGCACCAGCCGCACGAGCTCCTGGAGCGCGCGGGCAGGCACGTTGGCCTCGAAGGAGCCGGCCAGCTCGCGGTCCAGCGGCGTCTCCTTGACCGACAGCCGGTAGGAGTCCGTGGCGACCATCCGCAGGTCGCGCCCGGAGGCCGACACGAGGATGCCCGTCAGGATCGGGCGGGTCTCGTCGCGCGAGGCCGACCGCGCCACGCGCGTGACGGTCTCGACGAACGCGGCCGCCGGCACCTCCACGGTCGTGTCCCCGCCCGGCTCAGGCAGCGGCGGGAAGTCCTCGGCGCGCAGCGTGCGGATGTGGAACGTCGCCGAGCCCGACCTGATCTCGACGTCCTGGTCGGCCGGGCGCAGCTCGAGCGAGACCTGCGCCGCCGGGAGCGCGCGCACCACGTCGAGCGTCAGCCGCGCGGGCAGGACCGTGGACCCGGGCCGCTCGACCTCCGCGGCCAGCGGCACCCGCAGCGCGACCTCCATGTCCGTCGCCCGCAGCTCGACCCCGTCGGTCTCGGCGGCCACCTGGACGCCCGACAGGGCCTGGACCGCGCTGCGCGTCGACGCGACGCGGGCGACCGTCTGAAGCTGCGCCAGCAGCTCGGCGCTCGAGCAGGTGATCTTCACGATGGATGCCTCTCGGTCAGGATCGGAGTCATAAGGCCGGTGAGCATGTGGATGGCGATCGGCGATTCGCGATGGGCACGGGGCGGACGGGCCCATGGACGCGGTGGACGACGTGTGGGCGGACCGTGGAGCATCGCACGCGCGGCGGTCGTCACGAGCGGCCGCGCAGGCGCTCGGTCAAGTCCCGAACGACCGCATTGGCCTCGGGGTCGGCGGCGATCCGCTCGGCGGTGCGCCGGCAGGCGTGCATGACCGTCGTGTGGTCGCGCCCGCCGAAGGCCCGCCCGATCGCCGGCAGCGTCTGGTCGGTGAGCTCGCGCGCGAGGTACATCGCCACCTGGCGCGGCCAGGCCAGGCGCTGGGCGCGGGCCGCCGACAGCAGCTCCTCCTGGGAGATGCCGAAGGCCTCGCACGTCGCCTGCTGGACCTCGTCGATCGAGCGCCGGACGGGCCGCCGCTGCGGGTAGAGGCCGTCGAGGACCTCGTGGGCGAGGTCGGCGTCGAGCGGGCGCCCGGTCAGCGACGCGAACGCGACGACCCGGATGAGCGCGCCCTCGAGGACGCGGATGTTGTCGGTGATCCGCTCCGCGATCGCGACGAGCGCCGCGTCGTCGGCGAGGTCGACGCCGTCGTGGTGGGCGCGCTTGCGCAGGATCGTCAGGCGCGTCGCCAGGTCCGGCGCGCGGATGTCGGTCAGCAGCCCGGCCTCGAAGCGCTCGCGCAGGCGGTCCTCGAGGGCGTCGAGGTCGCGCGGCATGCGGTCGCACGTGAGGACGAGCTGGCTGCCCGTCTCGTGCAGGGCGTTGAACGTGTGGAAGAACTCCTCCTCGGTCTTCGCCTTGGCGACGAGGAACTGGACGTCGTCGACCAGCAGGACGTCGACGTGGCGGAAGCGCGCCTTGAAGGCCTCGACGGAGCCGCGGTGCAGCGCGGTGACGAACTCGTTGGTGAAGGCCTCGGCGGTGGCGTAGCGGACGGTGAGGCCGCCGCCGTAGGCCTGCACGTAGTTGCCGATCGCGTGCAGGAGGTGGGTCTTGCCGTTGCCGGGCGGGCCGTAGATGAACAGCGGGTTGTAGGCCTGGCCGGGCAGCTCGGCGACCGCGAGCGCCGCGGCGTGGGCGAGGCGGTTGGCGTCTCCGATGACGAACTGCTCGAACGTGAGCTTGGGCAGGAACGTCGAGGTGGCGGCCGGCGCCGGATCGGGGTCGTCGGCGGGCGCCGCGGCCGCGCGCGACCGGGCCGGGGCTGTGCCGCCGGAGCGGCGGGCGCGCGCGGTGCCGGGGTCGACCACCACGTCGACGGCCACGCGCGGGCCCAGCACGTCGGACGCCGCCGCCTCGAGCACCCGGCCGAAGCGGCCGGTCGCCCAGCTGCGCCGCCGCTCGTCGGGCGCGGCCAGGACGAGCGCGACGTCGGTCGCCTCGACCGGCTGCAGCGGCTCCAGCCACAGCGCGAACGTCGCCTCCGGCACGGCGCGCCGCAGACGGGCGCAGATCTCGGACCAGGCGTGTTCGGGGGACGGATGCAAGGCAGGGGGCCGCCTGCTCGGGACGAGCGGCGTGGCGAACGGCGTTGGGGATGGGGACCGCGAGGGCCCCGGTGCCGCGAACCTATCACCAGGCGGCCGGCGGTCGGCGCGCCCCCGGGAGACGAGCTCGCAAATGCCGCGAAAAGCGCGTCGGGGACCTGACCGGAGGGTGTGGACGGGGTGTGGACGGACCTGTGGACGGCGCGTGCCCGGGGCT
>Ga0180220_1000447_pt1 | contig 46430 bp, 45 predicted proteins | sample eDN5th37CBELigBY_FD_151335 | JGI IMG/M metagenome (GOLD analysis project Ga0180220, IMG submission 151335) | Enriched backyard soil microbial communities from Emeryville, California, USA - eDNA 5th pass 37_C BE-Lig BY (version 2) (version 2) | ecosystem: Environmental > Terrestrial > Soil >...
GCGCGTACAACGTGTGGCGGAGCGCGGACGGATTCAGCGAACGCGCCGTCTACCTGATCGACGCTGAGGGTGTCATCCGCTGGACACACGTCTCCGAGCGGCTGAAGGAGCTGCCCGACTTCGACGAGCTCGTCGACGCCCTCGATCTCGTCGCGACGGGGGAGCGCGACAATGGCAAGAGCGAGGAGGTGCTGCGATGAGCATCGTGGATGTCACACCCGTCCCGACCCGGTGGGCACCCCGCACGCGGACTGTGCCGGTGGCGATATACGGCAACCGCTGGTGCGGGATCACGCAGCTGATCCGTCGGGCGCTGGATCGGGCGGGCATCGGCTACGACTACGTCGACCTCGACGAGCATCCGTCTGTGCATGCGCGCCTGGAGGCGTTGGCCGGCGGGCGCCTGCGCACACCGGTCGTGCATATCGGCGGGGAGTGGCTCATGGAGCCCAGCCTCCGCCAGGTGCAGGCAGCGCTCGCCCGGCATGGGGTGTGGCTGTGAGCGTGGTGACGTGCCCGGGGTGCGCGGCGAAGAACCGCGTACCACCGGCACGGTCGGGCAAGGTGCGCTGCGCGAAGTGCCACACCGACCTGCCTTGGCTGGTGGAAACGGATGACGACTCGTTCGACGCTGTCGTCGGCGAGGCCACGCTCCCCGTGCTCGTGGACGTGTGGGCACCCTGGTGCGGGCCGTGCCGGCAGATCGCGCCGGTCGTGGACCAGCTCTCCCGCGACCTGGCCGGACGCCTCAAGGTGGCCAAGGTCAATGCAGACAGCTCGCCGCGTGTCGTCCAGCGTCACGCGGTCTCGTCGATCCCCACGCTCCTGGTCTACCGCGACGGAAAAGAGGCAGACCGCATGATCGGCGCCGTCCCCGCCCCGCAGCTGCGCGACTGGGTCGAACGCTCCCTGAGCGGCTGACGTACCCGGTCCCACCGCCCCCGAACGGCGCCGCTACCCTGTCACCAGGGAGGTCACGATGTCCGAACTGCAGCTGCCCGACCCGATCCGCGAGTTCGTCGAGGCGACCAACGCGGGCGATTCCGATCGCTTCGTCGCCGCGTTCACCGAAGACGCGTACCTGAACGACTGGGGCCGCGAGTTCCACGGCCACGAGGGCGTGCGCAGCTGGGATCGCACCGACAACATCGGCAAGCGGTCCCATTTCGAGGTGGCCGACGTCGCGCACGGCGACGGACCGGATGCCTGGATCATCACGGTCGACGTCACCGGCAACGGCTTCAACGGCCGCAGCCCGCTCGCCTTCACGGTGCGCGACGGTCGGATCGCGGAGCTCCGCATCAGCTGACCCCTCACGGCCGCATCCGGGGATCGAAGGTCGGATCGGGGTACATCGGCGGGCAGCCCTGCGTGACGGCTTCCGGCCGCAGCTCGTAGTGCCACCGCTCGTTCGCGTAAATCTGGCACAGGCCGAAGGCGGCGCCGTGCTGCGAGAGCCAGGACGTGGCATCCGTCTCACCCACATCGACCGCGTCGCCGGTCACGTGCGGCGACGTCTCGGCCGTTGCGACCCACTTCGCCGCCTCCTCGCGCGAGCCGTACTCCGCGACCGCGTCGTCGAGCAGTCGCGTCTGATACTCGGGTGAGCGCCAGCCGCTGTTGACGAAGAACCGGATGCCGTCGGCCTCCGCCGCCGTCGCCGCGGCGCGCAGCGCCTCCAGCAGTTCCGGCGAGAGTCGCGTGACGCCCGCGTACTCGTCGTCGAACACCGTCACGCCCTCGGGGAGCGACCCGTCCGCACCCAGCAGCGGGGGAGCGACGGGCGTGCTCGTAACCGATCCGGCCGACTCGGCCGACTCCGCCGATGACGGCACGGTTTGCAGCACGAGGCTGCCGACGAGCGCCGCCCCCGCGATGAGGGTGCCGAGGAGGGCCAGGCCTATCGTCCTGCGGACGACGACTTCCGATGACTGTCTTCGCATGACGCCAGCCCACCAACGGGCGTGTTGCGAGGGCGTATGCGGTTCTTCTTACGCGGACGATATGCGGCGGTTCTTAGGATCGACCCATGCGCGTACTGGTCGTCGAGGACGAACCGCTCCTCGCCGAGGCGATCCGCGATGGTCTGCGCCTGGAAGCGATAGCGGCCGACATCGCCGGCGACGGACACACCGCGCTCGAGCTCCTCGAGGTCAACGCGTACGACGTGGCGGTGCTCGATCGCGACATCCCCGGTCCGTCGGGTGACGAGGTCGCCGCGAGCATCGTCGCGTCGGGGAGCGGCACGCCGATCCTCATGCTGACTGCCGCCGATCGGCTCGACGACAAGGCGTCGGGGTTCGAGCTCGGGGCGGACGACTACCTCACGAAGCCGTTCGCGATGCAGGAGCTCGTGCTGCGCCTCAGGGCGCTCGATCGTCGGCGGGGCCACGCGCGTCCGCCCGTGCTCGAGATCGCGGGACTGCGCCTGGACCCCTTCCGGCGCGAGGTGTACCGCGACGGCCGGTACGTGCCGCTCACGCGCAAGCAGTTCGCGGTGCTCGAGGTGCTCATGGCCGCGCAAGGCGGTGTGATCAGCGCGGAGGAGCTGCTCGAACGCGCATGGGACGTGAACGCCGACCCCTTCACGAACGCGGTGCGGATCACGGTCTCGGCTCTGCGCAAGCGACTCGGCGAGCCGTGGGTCATCGCGACCGTGCCGGGCGTCGGGTACCGCATCGAGGCGCCCGGCGATGCCGGTGAGGGAGGCGACGATGGCGGATAGGTCTCCAGGCGTGAGCATCCGCCTCAAGCTCACGCTGAGCTACGCGGGGTTCCTCATGGTCGCGGGCGTGCTGCTGCTCGCGGTCGTATGGCTCTTCCTGCTGCGCTACGTGCCGGCCGGCCCCATCACCGGACCCGGGCCGTTCGTGCCGAACCGCGGTGACCTCGTGCGCGCCTTCGCTCCGGCCGCCGGGTGGGCGCTGCTGTTCCTGCTCGTCTTCGGGCTGGCGGGCGGTTGGTTCTTAGCGGGACGGATGCTGGCGCCGCTCACGCGCATCACGGCGGCGACGCGCAAGGCGGCCACGGGCTCCCTCTCGCACCGCATCGAGCTCGAGGGGCGCAACGACGAGTTCCGCGAGCTCGCCGACAGCTTCGACACGATGCTCGCGCAGCTCGAGTCCCACGTGGGGGAGCAGCGGCGCTTCGCGGCGAACGCGTCGCACGAGCTGCGGACGCCGCTCACGATCGCGCAGGCGCTCCTCGAGGTGGCTCGCGACGATCCGGATCGAAACGTCGACGTGCTCATCGAGCGCCTGCACGCCGTCAACGCCCGCGCCGTCGAGCTCACCGAGGCGCTGCTCACCATGAGTCGCGCCGATGCCGGGTCGTTCCCGCGCGAGAGCGTGGATCTGTCGCTCGTGGCCGAAGAGGCCGCCGAGACCCTCCAGCCGCTCGCCGACAGGCACGGAGTGACGATCCGGATGCGGGCCGAGCCGAGCACCGTCGTCGGCTCTCACGCGCTCCTGCTGCAGCTGACCACGAACCTGCTGCACAACGCGGTCGTCCACAACGTGCCGAGCGGGGGAGCCGTCGACGTCGGGACCCGCGTCGACGGGGCGTCTGCGGTGCTCGAGATCGAGAACACCGGCGAGGCGCTCAGCCCCGCGCTCGTCGCGACGCTCACCGAGCCGTTCCGGCGTGGCGCAACGCGTGTCCGCACGGATGACGCCGGGGTCGGCCTCGGGCTCGCGATCGCGGACCGCATCGTGCGCGCGCACGACGGAACGCTCGACCTCCGGCCGCGCGAGGGCGGTGGGCTCAGGGTCACGGTCCGTCTGCCCGCTTCCGGCCGGGTCACCCCTCTGCGAGACTGACTCGCGTCACCGGCCGTGCGACTTGAAGGCAGCCACGAATGGACGAAGCGACCGAAGCTCCCGCCCGCATCCCGCCCCGGTGGTTCGTGCGCACGGCGTGGGTCGTGCACCGGGCGATCTACCGCGTCACCGGCGGTCGCAAAGGGCTCTCAGCGCCCAAGCCGGGCAGCTACGGGATGATGAGGCTGCACACCGTGGGGCGGCGCAGCGGCAAGGAGCGCGTGGCGATCGTCGCGTTCTATGAAGACGGGCCCGACCTCGTGACGCTCGCCATGAACGGCTGGGCCGACCCGTCGCCCGCGTGGTGGCTCAACCTCAAAGCGAACCCGCTGACACGCATCGACCTGCCGGGCGGTGAGGAGCGCGCGGTGCGCGCCCGTGAGGCGCACGGCGTCGAGCGTGAGCGGCTGTGGGCCGGATACAAGGACTACTGGCGGGGCGGAGATCTCGACCAGCAGGCTCGCCTGCGCTCGCACAACACTCCGGTCGTGGTGTTCGAGCCCGCCTAGCATGAGCACGTGACCGACGACTCGATGGTCCGGATCCCCGCGGGCACGTTCGACATGGGCTCCGACGAGTTCTACCCCGACGAGCAGCCCGTGCACGAGCGCACCGTCGAGGAGTTCTGGATCGACCGCTTCGCCGTCACGAACGAGCAGTTCGCCGAGTTCGTCGCCGACACGGGGTACGTCACGACCGCCGAACAGCCGCTCGACCCGGAGCAGTATCCCGGTGTCGCTCCGGAGGACCTCGTGCCCGGATCGCTCGTCTTCACCCCGACCTCTGGCCCGGTGGACCTCAGCGACTGGCGTCAGTGGTGGCGGTGGGAGCCCGGCGCCTCGTGGCGCCACCCGTTCGGACCGGAGTCCTCGCTCGAGGGGCGGTCGCGGCATCCGGTGGTTCATGTGTCCTTCGCGGATGCGTCCGCCTACGCGGCCTGGGCGGGCAAGCGTCTGCCGACCGAGGCCGAGCACGAGTACGCGGCCCGCGGCGGTGCCGCCGGCGAGCGGTTCGCGTGGGGGAGCGAGCCCTTCCCCGGTGGGAACGCGCAGGCGAACTCGTGGGTCGGACGGTTCCCGTACGACAACCGCGGGCGCTTCGGCGCCGACACCGCGCCGGTGGGGTCGTACCCGCCGAACGGCTACGGCGTGTACGACCTCATCGGCAACACATGGGAGTGGACGACCGACTACTACGCGCCGCGCCACATCGTGCCGGGCGCCCGGCGGGTCGACGCGGAGGGCCGGGTCGACCTGCTGCGCACGGCGAGCGCGGAACCGGGGTCGACGATCCCGCGCCGCGTGCTCAAGGGCGGGTCGTACCTGTGCGCGCCCGAGTACTGCCTGCGGTTCCGGCCCGCCGCGCGCTCCCCGCAGTCGGAGGACTCCGCGACGACGCACATCGGGTTCCGGTGCGTCGTGAGCGCGTGATCAGCGCGTGAGGATCACGAGCCGCTGCGTCGCGCGGGTCATCGACACGTAGCGGTCGACGGCGCCCTCGATGCCCTCGCCGAACGCCTCGGGGCCGACGAGCACCACGAGGTCGAACTCGAGGCCCTTCGCGGTGACGGGGGTGAGCGACCGGATGCGGCGCGACCCCGCGAACGTCGGATCGCCGATCACCGCGGCGACGCCCTCATCGTGGGTCGCGAGCCACTCGTCGAGGATCGCGTCGCGCTCGTCCACCGTGCCGTACCGCACGGGAACGCCCGTCGAACGGATCGACGTCGGCACGTTCGCGTCGGGCAGAACTGCGCGGATCACCGGCGCCGCCTCGGTCATGACCTCTTCGGGCGTGCGGTAGTTGATCGTGAGCGACGACACGCGCACGTCACGGAACCCGATGCGCGCGAGCCGTTCCTCCCACGACTCGGTGAAGCCATGCCGGGCCTGCGCACGGTCGCCGACGATCGTGAAGCTGCGCGATGGGCAGCGGCTCAGCAGCATCCGCCATTGCGCATCGGTCAGCTCTTGCGCCTCGTCGATCACGATGTGCGCGAACGGGCCCGCGAGCACGTCGGGGTCGTAGCTCGGCAGCGCGGCGTCGTCGACGAGCGTGTTCGTGAAGTCCTGCCCGCGCAGCATCGACATGACGAGCATCTCGCTGTCGTCCGCCTCGATGAGGTGGTCGACCACGCGGGAGCGCTCCTCCTGCTCGGCGGCGAGGAGCGCTTCGCGCTCACGGCGACGCCGGCCTGCCTCGGGGTCGCCGATGCGCCGGCGCGCGGCGTCGAGGAACGGCAGGTCGGACTCGGTCCACGCGCGTGGATCGGGGCGCTGCAGCATCCGGCGCTCTTCCGGCGTCAACCACGGTGCGCACACGTCGAGGTACGCCGGCACCGACCACAGGTCGGCGACGACTCCCGCCGCATCGAGGATCGGCCACGCGCGCGTGAACGTCGACGTGAGTGCGTCGTTCGCACGCAGCGCGCGGCGCAGGGCGGATTCGGATGCCTCGCCCTCGAGCTTGTCGAGAAGGATCTCGAGCAGCGCCTCCCACACCTCATCGCGAGCGTCGTTGTGCGTGGAGGCCGGGTCGGCGGCCTCGAACGCCTCCGCCCAGTCGTCGGGCGTGAGCACGACGTCGGTCCACGGGGTCTCGACGAGCATCGGCCGCGCGGGCGGCTCCTCGTGGTAGCGCACCGCGCGCTCGATGATGCGGTCGACGTCGACGGTCTCCTTGAGGCGGGCGACTGCGGCATCCGGCTCTGTCCCGGCTGTCGCGCCCTCGGCGACGAGGTCGCGCAGCGTCGCGGTGAGCACGCCCTCCTCACCGAGGCTGGGAAGCACGTCCGACACGTACGCGAGGTACGGCTCGTGCGGGCCTACGAACAGCACGCCGCCGCGCCGATGACCGAGACGCGGGTCGGAGTAGAGCAGGTACGCCGTGCGATGCAGCGCCACGACGGTCTTGCCTGTGCCCGGACCGCCGTCGACGACGAGCGCACCACGGGAGTCGGCGCGGATGATCGCGTCCTGATCGGCCTGGATCGTGCTCAGCACATCGCGCATGCGCGGCGACCTGCTCGCGCCGAGGCTTGCGATGAACGCCGATTCGTCGTCGAGCGCCACGCGCTGCGCGAGGCCCTCGGGGGTGAACACCTCGTCCCAGTAGTCGGTGATGCGCCCGTTCGTCCAGCGGTAGCGGCGGCGGCTCACGATCCCCTGCGGGTTCGCGTGGGTCGCCGCGAAGAACGGCTCCGCCGCGGGTGCGCGCCAGTCGATGAGGAGCGGCTCGCCCGCGCGGTCGCTGAGGCCCAGGCGGCCGATGTACACGGGCTCGGAGTCGCCCTCGCCCACGATGCGTCCGAGGCACAGGTCGAGGCGGAACCGCCGCAGGGTGCGCAGGCGCGACGTCAGCCGGTGGATCTCGAGGTCGCGGTCGAGCGCAGCCTGGCCCGAGCCGGCGGGGGAGAGCCGTTCGGCGTCGAGCCGCGCCGAAAGGTCGGCGATCTCGTTGTCGAGGGTGTCGGCCATGAGCGCGAAGTGGCGCTCGTCGTCCGCGATGAGACGCGGATCGGCTTTGGCGGCGAGGTTGTCGGGAAGGTCGAATACGTGCGTGGTCAGTCGAGTCACGTCCTCAGCTCCGTAGGGGACGTCAATTGTGCCTCTGACCGGGGGTCTTGCGGCAAGACCCCACCCCCTCGGTATCCTGGAGATGCAAGGAGGCGCGGTTGCGCGCGCCGCTGGGGGAGGCTGGGGCGATGGGATTCACCCGCGCCGAGCTCGAGTCGTATCGCGGCCGCGGCATCCCCGATCTCATGCCGGAGCGTCCGCGGCTCGTCTTCGTCGGCATCAACCCGGGCTTGTGGACCGCTGCGACCGGCGTGCCGTTCGCGCATCCGGGCAACCGCTTCTATCCCGCCCTCGTCGCGGCGGGCGTCATCCCGCGCGTACCGCGCATCGACGGCGCGGGGGCGGGGCTCTCACCCGACGACCGACGGATGTTCCTCGATGCGGGCATCGGCATCTCGAACTTCGTGAACCGGGCGACCGTGCGCGCGGACGAGCTCTCGCGCGAAGAGCTGCGGGCGGGAGCCGAAAGACTCGAAGCGGATGCCGCCCGCTGGCGCCCACGCGTCGTCGCGATCGTCGGGCTGACCGCCTACCGGACGGGCTTCCGGCGGCCACGCGCCGTCGCCGGCAAGCAGCCGGAGACGCTCGCGGACGCGGAGCTGTGGGTCGTTCCGAACCCGAGCGGGCTCAACGCGCACGACACCATCGCGTCGCTCGCGGAGGCCTACGCGGCGCCGGCGCGCGCCGCGGGGGTGCTGGCAACGGACCCGTGATCCGCAGTGCTCACGGGGTGGCGCTGGATGCGCCTTCGGCGGGGGAGTCGGCCGGGTCATCCGACGCGGATTGGTCCGCGGCCACGGCGGACGCGGCCTTCATGAGCAGCCGTTGGAACTCGGCGCGCTCGTCGGCGTCGAGCGCCGCGAGCACATGGTCCTGCGCGCGCGTGACGAGCGCGCACAGCTCTCCGGCCACGTCGGCACCGCGGTCCGTCGCGACGATGCGCCGCTGCCGGCGATCGTCGGGATTGGCGTGCCGCTCCACGAGCCCGGCTGCTTCGAGATCGTCGACGACGTAGGTCATCACGGTGCGGTCGATGCCGAGCCTCTGCGCGAGCGCGAGCTGGCTCGGCTGACGGCCGTTCACCACCACCTCGGCGAGCACCTCGTAGCCGCGCGTGCCTTGCGGGAGGTCGGAGAGGATCGGCGACACGCGATCGCGATACGCCCGCAGGAGCACGCCGAGGGCCCATCCGAAGTCCTGGGTGATCGGCGGATGTTCGTGCTCTGCGGAAGCCATGAACCCATGGTATGGCAGACCAGTTGTCACAGCATTGATCTGTGGGGAATATCATCTGTCGTCGCGCGTTATAGGAATCCGCACCGCCACACGGCGGGAGCTCCACGCGCCCCGCGCGGAGCGGGAAGGAACAATGGACATCGACCTCGGCATCGTCGTGCGGGCGACGGACGAGCAGCGGGCCGGCGTCGCGACCGGGCTGGCACGGCTGGCTGAAGAGCGCGGACTCGACCTCGTCGTCGTGGACGCCGCCTCCACCCAGGGGACGCTCGACCCGTGGACCCTCGCGGCATGGCTCGCGGGCGCGACGAAGCGCATCGGCATCGGCATCGACCGGCCCCTCCCGCCGGCTCCCGACCCCACCGACAGCACCGCCCCGTACCCGAGCGTGATCGAGAGAGCGCGCGAGAGCCTCGAGAGAATCGCGCGCGGACGCGTCATGACGGATGCCTCGGCGTGGGTCGTGGCATCCGCCGATGCCGACGCCGCGACCCTTGCCGACCTGGCCGCGCGCGACGGCCTGCCGGTCGTCGTGCCCGTCTCCTCTCGCGAGGAGCTCGAGCGCGTCGCGTCGTTCGTGCCCGACCGCAGTGGCGCGAAGGGGCGGCGGCGCTCTGCGGCCGCGCGCGCACGGCGCGTCGCCGGAATCGACTACGACGGCGTGCCCGAGTCGCTCGCCGAGACGGCGGTCGAGCCGGGCGACGCCGAGTACGCGTCGGTGGCGTCGACGTACCTGCGGGGCGGGCAGCCCGGCCTCGTGCTGCGCCCGCGGACGCCCGAAGAGGTCGCCGACGCGCTCGCGTTCGCTTCGCGGCATCCGGATCTTCCGCTCGGCATCCGCAGCGCCGGCCACGGCATCAGCGGCCGCTCGACGAACAAGGGCGGGATCGTGATCGATGTCGGCGCGATGGACTCGATCGAGGTGCTCGACGTCGAGCGTCGCCTCGTGCGCATCGGTCCGGGCGCCACGTGGAAGCGCGTCGCCGCGGCGCTCGCGCCGTACGGCTGGGCCCTCGGCTCGGGCGACTACGGGGGCGTGGGCGTGGGCGGGCTCGCGACCGCGGGCGGCATCGGATTCCTGTCGCGCAAGCACGGCCTCACGATCGACCACCTCCGTGCTGTCGAGCTCGTCGTGCCCGATGGGCGTCTCGTGCGCGCCACGGCGACCGAGAACGCGGACCTCTTCTGGGCCGTGCGCGGTGCGGGCGCGAACTTCGGCATCGTGACGGCCTTCGAATTCGAGGTCTCGGAGGTGGGGGCCGTCGGGTGGGCGCAGCTCATGTTCGTGACGGACGACCTCGAGAGGTCGCTGCGCCGGTACGGGGAGTTGGCGAGCACGGCGCCCCGCGACACGACCGTCTTCCTCGTGACCGGCCAGCCTCGGCAGGGCATGGCGCAGCTGCAGCTGTACGGCATGGTCGACAACCCGGATGCCGACACCGTCGTCGCGCGGCTCACGCCGTTCCTCGAGCTCGGCATGCTCGCCGAGCAGCAGGTCGTCATGACGTCGTACGAGTCGGTGATGGCGATGGCGGCGGACGTGGGTCCCGAGGGGCAGCACGGGTACGGTGAGCCGCACTCGCGCTCGGCCTTCCTCGACGAGCTCACCCCGGAGTTCGCGCGCGACGCGGCCGAGATGCTCTCCACGGGCGCCGTGCACTTCTTCCAGTTGCGCGCGATGGGCGGTGCGATCGCCGACGTCGAACCGGATGCCACGGCCTTCGCCTTCCGCACGCCCGCATTCCACGTGACGGCTATGGGTGCGCGCGACGACCGGCTGAATCGCGCGTGGGCGCCGCTGCGCCGTCACACGGAGGGCCTCTACCTCAGTTTCGAGACCGAGCGCACGCCGCAGACGCTGCGCGACGCGTTCCCTCCGCGCGCGCTCGACCGCCTGCGCGAGCTCAAGCGCCGATACGATCCCCACAACCTCCTGCGCGACAACTTCAACATCGACCCCGCGGATGCGCCCTCGCTCGCATCCGACCAGACCCCCACGGAGGCCATCGCATGACCGACTACGGCCACGACCTTCTCTTCGGCACCTTCGTCACGCCGACCGCCAAGAACGCCGAGCACGTGCTCGACATGGCGGTCGCGACCGATCGTGCCGGCCTCGACCTCGTGACCTTCCAGGACCACCCGTACCAGCCTGCGTTCCTCGACACGTCGACCCTGCTCGCGTTCGCCGCCGCCCGCACCGAGAACGTGCACCTGAGCGCCAACGTCGCCAACCTGCCGCTGCGGCCGCCCGCCGTGCTCGCGCGCGCGGCGGCGTCGCTCGACATCCTGAGCGGCGGCCGCTTCGAGCTCGGCATCGGCGCGGGCGGATTCTGGGATGCGATCGCCGCGATGGGCGGGCGCAAGCTCACCCCGGGGCAGGGCGTCACCGCGCTCAAGGAGGCGATCCAGATCATCCGCGAACTGTGGGACGTCGACAACCCCGAGATCGTGCGCGTCGACGGCGAGTACTACACCGCGAGGGGCGCCAAGCGCGGCCCGCGGCCCGCCCACGACATCGCGATCTGGGTGGGGGCCTACAAGCCGCGGATGCTGGAGCTCACGGGCGCGATGGGCGACGGCTGGCTTCCGACGCTCGAGTACATCGAGGGCGGCCTTGCGCGCGTGCCCGATGCCAACGCGCGCATCGACGCCGCCGCGGCGGAAGCGGGGCGTGACCCGGCCGACGTGCGTCGGGTGTTCAACTTCATGCGCGTCGGCTTCGCGCCGAGCGAGCGGGGACTGCTCAACGGCCCGCCCGAGGCGTGGGTGGATCACATCGCCGACATGGCGCTCAACTACGGCGTCAGCGCGTTCATCATCGGAGGCGACGACATCGCGATGACCGAGCGCTTCGGCGCCGAGGTCGCTCCCGCGGCGCGCGAGCTCGTCGCGCGCGAGCGCGGACGCTGACCGCGACGCGAGGCGACCGCCCCCGGACGCTGAGCGAGGGAGCGGAGCGACCGAGACGAAGCGCCTCGTCGCTGGCGCTTCGTCTCGCTTCGCTCGCTCAGCGGCCGGGTGGGGGCTTCGCTCGCGCAGCGTCCGGGCGGGGGCTTCGCTCACTCAGCGACCGGGGGACGAGCATCCGGGTGGGCGCCGCCGGTGGCATGCTGTAACGCATGCAGCAACGACCCCTCGGACGCACCGGACGCGACATCTCGGCCATCGGCCTCGGCACGTGGCAGCTCGGCGCGGACTGGGGTGCGGTGACCGAGGACGACGCACGAGCGGTGCTCGCGGCATCCGTCGATCACGGCGTCACCCTGTTCGACACCGCGGATGTGTACGGTGACGGGCGCAGCGAGTCGATCATCGGGCGGTTCCTCGCCGAGCGGCCCGGGCACGGCATCACCGTCGCGACGAAGATGGGCCGGCGCCTGCCGCAGGTGCACGAGAACTACTCGCCCGAGAACTTCCGCGCGTGGACCGAGCGCTCACGCCGGAACCTCGGCGTCGACACCCTCGACCTCGTGCAGCTGCACTGCCCGCCGACGTCGGTGATCGAGGCCGACGCGACGTACGACGCCCTCGACGAGCTCGTCGCGGAGGGCGCGATCGCGGCCTACGGCGTGTCGGTCGAGACGTGCGCGCAGGCGATCGCGGCGATCGCACGCCCGAACGTCACGAACGTCCAGATCATCTTCAACCCGTTCCGGCTCAAGCCGCTCGACGAGGTGCTGCCGGCCGCTGCGGAGGCCGGCGTCGCGATCTTCGCTCGCGTCCCGCTCGCATCGGGGCTCCTCTCGGGCAAGTACACGAGTTCGACGACGTTCGCTGCCGACGACCACCGGACGTACAACCGTCACGGCGAAGCGTTCGACCGGGGCGAGACGTTCTCGGGCGTCGACTTCGAGGAAGGCCTGGCCGCGGCATCCGAGCTCGCCGAAGCCCTCCCCGAGGGAATCTCGCTGCCGGCCGCGACCCTCGCGTGGATCGCGTCGCGTCCCGGTGTCACGAGTGTCATCCCGGGTGCGCGCAACGTGCGTCAGGCGGAGTCGAACGCCGCAGCGGCGGACCTGCTGGACGGGGGTTTCGACCTCGAGGCGTTCGACCGCGTCGTGCACGACGTCTACGACCGGCGGCTGCGGAACGCGATCCACCCGCAGTGGTGAGGTCGCTCGCAGTTCACGCGGCGAGAGCGCGCGGGAGCCACAGCACGGCGGCGACGACGGCCGATCCGAGCAGCGAGACGCCCATCACGACCCCGATGGGATAGCTCGGCGCGAGCTCGCGCCGCTTCGCGAAGCGCGAGGCGAGGATGACCAGCACGAGCTGGCCGAGCGCGAGCACGACGAGTCCCCAGTCGCCGAGCAGGTACGCGAGGGGGACGAAGTGCAGCGCGACGATGACTGCGACCGCGAGCGGGATCGAGGCTTCGCGGCCCGTGCCCGTCAGGACGACCCACGCCACGACGGCGACGATGACCGTCGCGGCGAGGACGAGTCCGAAGATCTCCAGCCGGTCGTCGAGCATCGACTGCGTGCTCCAGAACCGCCACGTGGAGAAGCCGCCGACGAGGGCGCCGAGCACACTGAGCACGAGCCCGACACCGAGCCACGGGCGGGCGCGACGCGGCGGAGCCTCCAACGCCCACCAGAACCACACGGCGCCCAGAAGACTGAACCACCCCAGAATGAACACTCCGTCACGCAGGTAGTGCACGGGGGACACTCTATTCAGGGCGGCCCGTCCGATTCGATGGCGGACGGAGCGTCAGAGATCGACGCGCATCACGACGCGCCGCTTCGTCGGATGCGATACCTCGCGGAACCCCGCGGCCGCGAACGCGCCGACGGAGCCGACGCTCATCTCGTCCCAGATGACCTCCTTGCCCCCCGTGAGCAGCGGGTACCCCTCGATCGCCCGCGCACCGCGCTCACGCGCGTAGTCGACTGCTGCGGCGACCAGCTCGTACGTGAGGTGCCGGTGGCGGTAGCCCTTCCGCACGACGAGGCATGGGATCGCCCACACGGTGTCGTCGTCCTTGTTCTCGAACGGGCGCTCCTTCCACGGCACGGGGGAGCCGCGCACGCGGCCGTACACCCCCCGCCGGTCGACTGCGCACCAGCCGGCCGGCTCGCCGTCGAGGTACGCGACGAGTCCGATGGTCTCCTTCGCCCGCGGATCGCCGCAGTGCGTCTCCTCGCGGAAGATCGCCGCGCGCTCCTCGACGGGCAGGTGCCACCAGTCGCGGTCGCCCAGCCGCTGCCGTTCGCATTGGCATCGCCCGGCGGTGCCGGTGAGGATGGCCTGGAGGTCGTCCCACGACGCGTGGTTCGCGGGGACGATGCGCAGCTCGCCCTCCGACACCGCCTCCGCAGCGCGTGCGACCGGAGCGGGAGCATCCGGCGCATCCGCTGCTCTCGTATCGGGATCCTGTCGCTCCGACCCGCGCATGCGGTCAGCGTAGTCCCGCGTTCGGACACCGTGCCGTGCCCGGACGTGTCTCCCGCCCCGCGGTTTCGGGCAGGAGTATGGTGAGACGGTGCCTCTCCAACTCCGTGTCACGGTGGTCATCCCGTGCCGAAATGATGCGGAGTTCCTTGAGGAGTGCCTCAAAGCGCTCGACGCGCAGACCCGGCGCGCCGACCGCGTGATCGTCGTCGACAACGGGAGCACGGACGGCTCTGCATCCGTCGCCCGCCGTCACGGCGCGGAGGTGATCCGCGAGGAGCTCGTCGGCATCTGGCCCGCAGCTGCGCGCGGCTACGACGAAGCCATGGCCGACACCGACATCATCGCGCGGCTCGACGCCGACTCGCGTCCGCACCCGGACTGGATCGCGCGCATCGTCCGTGCGTTCGTCGCCGACCCGTCGCTGGGCGTGCTCAGCGGCGCATCCGAGTTCTACGGCGGCAACCGGCTCGTCAACCACATCGGCGACCACTGGTACGTGGGTCTCGGCCACCGCCTGATCCCGAAGTGGCTCGGCGTGCCGCTCGTGTTCGGGTCGAACTTCGCGATGCGCACGCGCGTGTGGGAGCGGGTGCGCGACAAGGTCGCCCGTACGAATCCGCGCGTGCACGACGACCTCGACCTCACGATCCGGCTGCGTCGCTCCGATGGCGTGCGCTACGACCCGCAGCTGCGCATGCCCGTGTCGGCGCGGCCCTTCAAGACGCCTGTCGCCATCGGCAAGCGCGTGTGGAAGGTGTTCCCGACGTTCGCCGTGAGCTGGCCCGAGGGTGCGCCCTGGCGCCGGCGCGACGACGGTGCGTACGCGGGGGGCACGTGGTCTCCCGAGCCGGCCGAGGAGTGGGCGACGGATGCCGACACCTGGACGGACGAGGACGGCTGGGCCCCCGCGGCCGGGCGCTGACACGACGAGCGCCGATGTCGGCGGGCGCGACTAGCGTGAAGTCGTGCGGTTCGAGTTCGAGGCCGAGATCTGGCGCTGGCAGGCGCGCAACGACGACGGCTGGCTCTTCGTGACGGTTCCCGAGGAGCTCAGCGCCGACATCCGCGAAGTGCCGCGCATGCCACGCGGCTTCGGGTCCGTTCGCGTGCGCGTGGGCATCGGCGCCACCGAGTGGACGACCTCGATCTTCCCGAGCGGCGACACGTATGCGCTCCCGCTCAAGAAGGCGGTGCGCAGGGCCGAGGGTCTGGAGCTCGGCGACGTCTGCACGGTGCGTCTCGAGACGGTCGATTGACGACAGGGCCTGACCGATGCCCGGACCCAGCGAGAGCATCGCGCTCGTGCTCGTCGTCGTCGCACTGCTCTATCTTGCGGTGGTCTCCGTCGTGCTCACGGTGATCGATCTGCGCACGCACCGCCTGCCGAACCGCATCGTGCTGCCGAGCTACATCGTGGCAGCCGTCCTCCTCACGTCAGCGGCGGTCCTCTCCGGCGACCTCGTCGCCTTGCTTCGCGCAGTCATCGGCATGGCGGCCCTGTACGTCTTCTACTTCACGTTGCGCCTGGTGCGACCGAGCGGCATGGGTGGCGGCGACGTCAAGCTCGCCGGCCTCATCGGCTTCTACCTCGGGTGGATCGGGTGGGGCGCGCTCGCGGTCGGCGCGTTCGCCGCGTTCCTTCTCGGCGGGCTTTTCGGCGTCCTGCTCCTTCTCGCCAGGCGGGCGGGCCGCAAGACGGCCATTCCGTTCGGGCCGTGGATGCTCGCCGGTGCGTGGATCGGTGTCTTCGCCGGTGAGGACCTGGGCCACTGGTACGCCGGATTGCTCGCGGTCGCCTGAGCGTCACGGCGCGGGGCTCTTCGCGGGCGAGGGAGAGGGCCGGGCGCGGGACGCGACGGGGGGTGTCGCTCGCACGGCGCCCGGCCCCGGTCTGAGAGGACGACCGGGCTGCGGGGGTCACGTGGTGACGCGCAGAACCTCCTCGGCCGTCGCATGGTGAGGGCCCGGCTTCGACGAGCGGTGGCGATGCGGAGGAACCAGTGCGGCCGGCGCGTCCGGCCGACGGCCCGTGCGCGCGGGCGTCCTTGCGAGTACCTTCACGGCAATCCCCAAATCCCCAGAAACAGGGGATCCCCATCCCCCCTGAACTCGATCATACGTGACGGCGCGGACAGCGGCATCCGCGACTCGCCTCGCGTCAAGCCCCCCGCGCGCCGAGCCTCGCCCTCGATAGCCTCTCACCATGGCCGAGGCAGAGACGATCCGCTCGCGCAACGTCCTCCAGCGCATCATCGCGTGGGCCCTGTCGCTCAAGATCGTCCGCGCGGTGCTCCATTACGTCGAGCACCGCGGACCGGCGTGGGCGGACTCCGTCACATACCGCACGCTGTTCAGCGTCTTCGCCGGTGTGCTGCTCGGCTTCTCGATCGCGGGGCTGTGGCTCGCGGGCAATCCCGCGGCGTGGCAGGCGCTCATCGACGGGGTCGATGCGGCGGTCCCCGGCCTCGTCGGCGAGGGCGGACTCATCGATCCCGACGACATCCAGGTGCCGGCCGGCCTCACGATCGCGGGCATCATCTCGCTCGTCGGTCTCGTCGGCGCGGCGATCGGCGCGATCGGCTCGCTCCGGGCCGCGTTGCTCGTCCTCTCCGACAAGGTCGTGGACGACCTCGCCTGGTACTGGGTGATCCTGCGCAACCTCGCCGTCGCGATCGGCTTCGCCATGGCGCTCGGCGTATCGGCCGCGATCACCTTCTTCGGGACGGCGGGAATCGAGCTCGTCGCAGGCTGGCTCGGGCTGCCGCCGGGGCATCCGGTCGTCGAGATCGCCGGACGCGGCGTCGCCGCCGTCGTCGTGTTCGCGCTCGACGCCGTCGTGATCGCCGTCCTGTTCCGCGTCCTGAGCGGCGAGCGCGTACCCGCTCGCGCGCTGTGGAGCGGCGCCCTCCTGGGTGCATTCGGACTCACCGTCCTGCAACAGCTGTCGGGTTTGTTCATCAGCGGTGCCGGCTCCAACCCGCTGCTCGCGTCGTTCGCGTCGCTGATCGCACTCCTGCTGTGGTTCAACCTGTCGGCGCAGGTGATCCTCATCGCGAGCGCCTACATCATCGTGGGTGCCGCCGAGCGCACCGACCGCGTGCGGGCCAAGTACGGCGCCGAGACGTTCGCGCAGCGGCGCCTGCGGCGCGCGGAGGACGCCGTCACCGTCGCGACCGAGGAGCTTCAGCTCGCCCGCGCGATGGAGGAGAAGGAACGGAGGGGACGATGACCGAGTGGGTGCCCGTGTACGGCGCCGCGCAGGTGCGCGCCGCTGAGCAGCCCGAACTCGAGAAGGGCGTGCCGCTCATGCTGTGGGCCGCGCGCGCCCTCGCGCAGGTCATCGCGGACGAGCTCGTCGACCCCGGAGTCACGGCGCGCACGGGCGGTCGGGACCTGCCCGGCGAGGCCGGTTCGCCGATCGTCGGGCGACTGCTCGTGCTCGCGGGCAAGGGCAACAACGGAGGAGACGCGCTCTTCGCCGCGGCGGCGCTGCTGCAGTGGCTGCCGCAGCGCGCCGGCGCTGACGACCCGCCCGCCGACGATCTCGCGATCGACGTGTTCTGCACCTCCGATTCCGCGCACGAGCAGGGCCTAGAGACGGCGCTCGCCGCCGGGGCACGGCGCGTCGACCTCGATCAGGTGAAGGCGGATGCCGCCGCCTACGACCTCGTCATCGACGGCATCCTCGGCATCGGCACGACCGGCGACCCCGCGCTGCGCGGCGCCGCGCGAGAGGTCGTCACCACGCTCCTGCCGGCGGTGCGCGCCGGGCACCCGCGCGTGATCGCGGTGGACCTGCCGAGCGGACTGCACCCCGATGAGGGGACCACCGCGGACGACGTCGTGCTTCCGGCATCCGTCACCGTCACCTTCGGCGCCGTGAAGCCCGGCCTCATCACCGCGCGAGGACCGGAGCTGAGCGGGGCGATCGTGTTCGTCGACTTCGATCTGCCTTTCGCGGAGGCGCCGCTCACGAGCGGTCCTGTCGCGTACGCGGTCGCGGGGCGCCCTCGTGACGCGGGTGCGTGAAAGCGCCGGGCTGAATCCAGGGTCGCGGCGCGTCCGCTGCCCCGCGAGCCCGTTTCCGCCCGGCGCTTTCACCGCGCGTAGAGCTCCACGAAGTTCTGCAGCATCCGCCCGGGGTGCATGACCGGCACCCGCCGCACGGCCGCGAGCACGAGGTCGAGCTCGTCGGGGGCGAAGTACCCGTAGTCGGCGTAGGCGTGGATGCGCGTCTCGATGCCCGGCAGGTCGAGCTCGGGGTGGAACTGCGTCGCGTACACATTCCTGCCGACGCGGAACATCTGCACCGGCGCGCCCTCCGACCGGGCGAGCAACGTCGCGTGCGGCGGAAGCGCGCTGATCGCCTCCTTGTGTCCTACGAAGGCCTCGAACCGCTCGGGGACACCGGCCAGCAGCGGGTCGGTCGCCCCCTCCGAGGTCATCTCGACGGTGACGACGCTGATCGGCTCCGAGTACGTGCGGTCGATCGTGGCGCCCTGATGCGCGCCGAGCGTGCCGATGCCGTAGCACGCGCCCAGGAACGGGAAGTCGCGCGCGACCACCTGATCGAGCAGGTGTGCGAACTCCGCCTCGACGCGCTGCTGCACGTCGGACTTGCGTTCGGGCGGGTCGGATGCGTTGAACGGACCGCCCCCGACGAAGATGCCCGACAGGTCGTCGAGGGCCAACTCCGGCATGGGTCCGGCCTCGAGGCGCACGCGCACGAGGTCGCGCTCATCGAGCCCGGTGGCGCGCAGGAACAGCGCGTACTCCTCGTCGGCGGGAACGTCCTCGGCGCGCGTCGCCAGCAGTACGAACGGCTTCACACGGTCACGTTATCCTCCGGTCGCTGAGCGAGCGAAGCGAGACGAAGCGAGACGAACGTCACGCCGCGTACGTCACGAGTCCCAGCTCGACCGGCGTCACGAGCTGCGGATGCTTCGGCACCACTCGCACGGTGTAACCGAAGGTTCCCGTGACGTCGAGCGGCAGCGTGCAGCCGAACGTCGTCACGCCGTCGTTCGTCTCGCCGGTGGGCGTGAGCGGATGCAGCGAGTGGTCGTCGGCGATGTCGTCGTCCTCGTCGGTGCGCCCGTACGCGAGCTGCACCTCGACGTCGTCGGCCGTGAGGCGCCCGAGCCGCACGCCGGCGCGCACTTCGAACGTGTCGCCCGCCTGCGCCTGCTGCGGGATGCCCGATCCGTCGACGCTGTCGACGCGCACCTCGGACCACGCGTCGCGCACGCGTGCGACGTAGGCCGCGAGCTCGCGCGCACCCGCGTGCGCGTCGGCACGCAGGGCCGCGTCGTGCTCGGCGGCGGGCACGTACAGCCGCTCGACGTACTCACGCACCATGCGGTCGCTCGTCGCCTTCTTGCCGAGGTCGGTCATCGTGTGGCGCACCATGCGCAGCCACGCGCGCGGCACGCCGCCTTCGCGCTCGTAGAACTTCGGCACGAGTTGGTGCTCGATCAGGTCATAGAGCGCGGATGCCTCGGCGTCGTCGCGCTCCTCGTCGCTCGACGCGGTGTCGGCGGTCGGGATCGCCCAGCCGTTCTCGCCGTCGAACCACTCGTCCCACCACCCGTCGCGGATCGACAGGTTGAGCGCGCCGTTGAGCGCCGCCTTCATGCCGCTGGTGCCACACGCCTCGAGGGGGCGCAGCGGGTTGTTGAGCCACACGTCGCAGCCGGGGTAGAGGGTCTTCGCGAGCGTGATGTCGTAGTCGGGCAGGAACACGATGCGGCCGCGCACATGGGGGTCGCGGCTGAACCGCACGAGCTGCTGGATGAGGATCTTGCCCGAATCGTCGGCGGGGTGCGACTTGCCGCCGATGACGATCTGCACGGGGCGCTCGGGGTCGGTGAGGATGCGCGTCAGCCGCTCGGGGTCACGCAGCATGAGCGTGAGGCGCTTGTACGTCGGAACGCGCCGCGCGAAGCCGATCGTGAGCACCTCGGGGTCGAGGGCGTCCTCGATCCACGCGGGCACCACGTTTCCGCTGTCTTCGACGGCCGCGACGAGCCGGCGTCGGGCCTCGCCGATGAGCTCGGTCTTCATCTCGCGGCGGATGCCCCACAGCTCTTCGTCCGACACGGCCGCCGCGTCGCGCCAGTCGTGGTTCGGCACGTGCGCGTCGCCGAACGCGCGCTCGCTGAGCCCCTTGAGCGCGGGATGGAGCCACGTCGGCGCGTGCACGCCGTTCGTGATCGAGGTGATCGGCACCTCGTTCTCGTCGACCCCCGGCCACAGCGAGCCGAACATGCGACGGCTCACCTGCCCGTGGAGGAGGGACACGCCGTTCGCGTGCTTGCCCAGGTGCAGTCCGAGGACGGCCATGTTGAACACGCCGGGGTCGCCGCCGGGGTACTCCTCGAGGCCGAGCGCGAGGGCGCGGCCCGCGTCGAGACCCGCGAACAGGCGGCTGCCGAGGTACGCCTCGATGAGGTCGCGAGGGAACCGGTCGATGCCCGCGGGCACCGGCGTGTGGGTGGTGAACACGGTGGAGGCCCGCACCTGCACGAGCGCCTCGTCGAACGCGAGACCGTCCTGCGTGATGAGCTCCGACATCCGCTCGAGCCCCTGGAAGCCCGCGTGCCCTTCGTTCGTGTGGTAGACGTCGGGCGTCGGATGCCCCGTGAGCCGGCACCACGCCCGCAGCGCGCGCACGCCGCCGACGCCCAGCAGGAGCTCCTGAAGCAGACGGTGCTCGCCGCCGCCTCCGTACAGGCGGTCGGTGACCTTGCGCAGCTCCTCGCTGTTGGAGGGCGTCTCGGAATCGAGCAGGAGGAGGGGCACGCGACCGATGTCGGCGATCCACACGCGCGCCGCGAGGCGGCGGTCGCCCGGAAGGTCGAGGACGATCTCGACGGGTGCGCCCGATTCGTCGCGCAGCAGCGTGAGGCCCAGGCCGTAGGGATCGAGCAGCGGGTAACTCTCGCGCTGCCAGCCGTCGTCGCCGATCGACTGCCGGAAATAGCCGGCGTGGTAGAAGAGGCCCACGCCCGTGAGCGGGACGCCGAGGTCGGAGGCGCTCTTGAGGTGGTCGCCCGCGAGGATGCCGAGGCCGCCCGAGTACTGCGGCAGGGATCCGTCGACGCCGAACTCGGGGGAGAAGTACGCGATGTGCTGCGGCTTCGGGCCATCGAGGTGCTGATACCACCGCTCGCCCTCGAGGTAGGCGGTCAGGCGCTCGTCCTCGGCGCGCAGGCGCGCGAGGAAGTCCTCGTCGTGGGCGAGCTCGTCGAGCCTCCGCTGCCCGAGCGCGCCGAGCATGCGGGCGGGGTTCTCGCCGATCTCGCGCCACAGGTCGGGATCCATCGAGGCGAAGAGGGCGTGCGTCGCGCGACTCCACGACCACCGCCAGTTCGAGGCGAGCCGGTCGAGCGGGGCCAGTGCGTCGGCGAGGACGGGACGAACGGTGAACGTGCGGATGGCCTTCACCCGACGAGTCTATAGACGCTGTCGCAGGGCTCTTGAACGGCTCGGGGCCCGCGCGCGGCGGGCCGGCCGCGCCTCCGTCGCCCGGTGCGGGAAACCCCGGCGCGCCGCGGAATCGCGTGATGACCGATGGGGGAGGTGCGGACTAGGCTCGGCACATGGCCATCGCACGACTCCACGGGGGCCCGCTCGACGGGCAGCTGCTTCCGCTCGAACGCCCCGACCTCGACTCGCTCATCGTCCCCTACGGCGAGGGCCAGGTCGTCTATCGACGACAGGGCGATCTCGCCAAGACGGGCACGTCCGACGGGCCGACCGAAGCCGAGTTCTGGTTCATCGAGGCCACCGACGAGATCGGACCCTCCAACGACGACTGACGACTTCACGCACGACCGGCCGCACGACACGGACGCACCGGCGCGCTCGGTCGAGCTCGAGGTGAAGTTCGACGTCGCGGCCGACACCCCGCTGCCCGATCTCGAGTCGCTGCCGGGGGTCGCCAGCGTCTCGACGCCCGAGCCGCGTGAGCTCGACTCCCGCTACTTCGACTCCGAGGAGTACGCGCTGGGCCGCGCCGGCTACGCCGTGCGCCGTCGCACGGGCGGGCCCGACGAGGGCTGGCACATCAAGGGGCCGCGAGACGCCGAGGGCGCGCGCGTCGAGCTGCACTGGCCGCTCGGTGCCGAAGGTGAGATTCCGGATGCCGTGACCGCCGCCGTTGCGCACGTCTCGGCCGCGCAGCTCACGTTCATCGCCCGCATCCTCAACAGCCGCATCGCGTACTACCTTTTCGACGCGCGTGGGGGAGTCGTGGCGGAGTTCGTCGACGACCGCGTCACCGCGACCGACGTCCGCCGCGACCGGAGCGAGTCGTGGCGCGAATGGGAGTTCGAACTGGGACCCGCTGCGCCGGCGGACGCCGAGGAGCGGGCCCGCCTCTTGAACGCTGCAACCGAGGCTGTCGCCGCCGTGGGGGGCCGGGTCGCGGCATCCGATTCGAAGCTCGGCCGCGCTCTCGGCCTCTGACCTCCGTTCGACGAAGGGGCGGCGCCTGGCACGACGAAGGGGCGGCGCCTGACGGCACCGCCCCTTCGTCGTGAGTTCGGATCAGAGGTTGATCATGTGACCCACGAGCCCGTGGAAGCCCTCCTGCAGCGCCTCCGACAGCGTCGGGTGGGTGTGCACGTTGCGCGCCGCCTCGAGTGCTGTGAGGTCCCACTTCTGCGCGAGGGTGAGCTCGGGGAGCAGCTCCGACACGTCGGGGCCGATGAGGTGGCCGCCGAGCAGCTCGAGGTGCTCGCCGTCGGCGATGAGCTTGACGAAGCCGACGGGCTCGCCGAGTCCGTTCGCCTTTCCGTTCGCCGAGAACGGGAACTTCGCGACCTTGACGTCGTAGCCCGCGTCGCGCGCCTGCTGCTCGGTGAGGCCGAACGACGCGACCTGCGGGGAGCAGAACGTCGCGCGCGGCATCATGCGGTAGTCGCCGAGCGGCATCGTCTCGGCCTTGCCGATCGTCTCGGCGGCGACGACGCCCTGCGCCTCAGCCACGTGAGCGAGCTGCAGCTTCGCGGTGACGTCGCCGATCGCGTAGATGTGCGGCACGTTCGTGCGCATGTAGTCGTCGATCTCGATCGCGCCGCGGTCGGTGAGCGTGACGCCGGTGGTCTCGAGGCCGAAGCCCTCGACGTTCGGCGCGAAGCCGATCGACATCATGACCTTGTCGGCGTCGATCGAACCGGCGTTGCCGTCCTTGTCGGTGTAGGTCACCGTGACGCGGTCGCCGTGGTCGGTGACGGTCTCGACCTTCGTCGAGGTGAGGATGTCGACGCCGTACTTCTTGTACTGGCGCGTGATCTCCTTCGAGACGTCTTCGTCCTCATTCGGGAGGGCGCGATCGAGGAACTCGACGATCGTGACCTTCACGCCGTAGTTGACCATGACGAACGCGAACTCCATGCCGATCGCGCCGGCGCCGACGATGACGATCGACTTCGGCAACTCGCGCGCGAGGATCTGCTCCTCGTAGGTGACGATGTTGCCGCCGAGCTGCACGCCCGGGAGAAGCCGCACGCGCGAGCCCGTCGCGATGATCGCGTTGTCGAACGTGACCGTCTCGGTCGAGCCGTCGGCTTTGGTCACCACGATGGTGTTCGCGTCGGTGAACGCCCCGCGACCCTCGTACTCGGTGACCTTGTTCTTCTTCATGAGGAAGTGGATGCCCTTGACGTGCGTCTCGGCCACCTTGCGGCTGCGGTCCCACGCGACGCCGAAGTCGAACTGCACGTCTCCCGAGATGCCGAACAGATCCGCCTTGTGCAGCACCTGGTGCGCGAGGTCGGCGTTCTTCAGCAGTGCCTTCGAGGGGATGCATCCGACGTTCAGACAGACGCCGCCCCAGTACTTCTCTTCGATGATCGCGACCGTGAGGCCGAGCTGGGCGGCGCGGACGGCGGCCACATACCCGCCGGGCCCCGCGCCGAGGATGGCGACGTCGTAGTGAGGCATGACTTCCAGCCTAGTGGTCGGCGGGCGGCTGGGAGCCGGGGTCGCCTGTGCCCACCCCGCGTTCGCGCAGAGCGTTCTCGCGCCGGGCGCGCGAGACGAGGAGGTAGATCACGGCACCCCCCACGGCGATCACGAGGACTCCGAGCAGCACCCACGGCCAGACGTCGCCGAACGTCGAGTCGCCGTCGTCGCTCGGTGCGGGAGTCGTCGCCTCGGGCGTGGGGGTCGGAGTCGTCGTGGCCGGCGTCGACGGCTCGGTCGTCGCGGTGCCGGTCGGCGTGGGCGCCGGGGCAGCGGCGACCGTGAACGTGTACTCGCCCGAGATCGGGTGGCCGTCGCTCGAGACGACGCGCCACAGCACGCGGATCTCGCCGGATGCGCCGGATGCCGTGTCGAGCGCCTGCGTGACGGTGTTCTCCTCGACGACGGGCTCGCCGTCGGCGATCGAGGCCCCCGCGCCGTCGACGACGTCGACGGCGGTGGCGCCGGCCTCGGGGGACAGCACGCCGCTGAACACCAGCCGCACCTCGGCGGGAATGGCCTCGACGCTTTCATCCGCTGCCGGCGCGGCGGAGATGAGCTCGTCATGCGCTGCCGCGGGTGGGGCGACGAACGCGAGCGAGCTCAGCGCGACGAGGCTCGCGACGACCGTCGCCGCCCATCGTGCGGCCGGAGAGGAACGCCGTTTGTGAACTTCTCGTGACAACACGACTTCGAGCCTAGCCCGGGGGTGTTGTGCGCCGTGCCACGGGCCTACGATGCCGTCAGGCGGGGTGCTCCTGCCCCGCCGAAGCGACGACGAAGACGGAAGCGAGGTGCGGGAGATGGACGCCATGATGATGGACGCCATGTCGAAGGACATGATGTCGATGCCGGGCATGGAGACGATGGACATGTCCCTGCTGCAGGCCTGTATGGACGCCTGCTCGGCATGTGAGCAGGCGTGTACGGTGTGCTCGACCCAGATGATGTCGTGCGCCCCCGCGTGCATGAACTGCGCGGACATGTGCAACACGATGATGCGGGCGATGCTGCGGATGCAGGGGATGACGCCCGCCACCATGGTGGCCATGCTCGACGCGTGCATCGCCATGTGCCAGCAGTGCATGGACGAATGCATGGAGCATGCCGACCACAGCGACGTGTGCCGCATGTGCGCGCAGTCGTGCAAGGCGTGCATGGACGCGTGCAGCAAGCTGCGGGAGTCCATGGTCGCCGCTGCGTGACGAGGGCGGCGGCGCCAGTCCGGCGCCGTCAGCGGAGGACGTTGAACCGCGCCGCGCCCGCGGCGAGGACGTCGTAGCGTCCGTGCAGGGCGACCGGCGTGCCCTCCGAGACCGCGGATGCCGCGCCGGCCCCGCTCCACACGACGATGCGCGTCGCGTCGTCGATCGTGCGCAGCGTGAGGGTGCCGGCCGTGGCATCCGTCTTCTCGACGATCGCGTCGACCCACTCGGACGGGGTCGCGGCCGCGAGCCGTGCCTGGATGAGATGCAGCGCGTGCCCGGGCGCGAAGGTCGAGCATGCCCCGCCGTGGACGCACATGCACGCCGGACGCTCACGCACCTCGAGGGGCGGAAGGTGGCTGTGCGGACTCGACACGACGGGTCTCCTGTCAGTAGGTTCGATTACCCCGCCCAGGCTAGGGGGGACGGGAGCGGCCGGCATCTCGAGCCGACACACGCCGAAACATTGCGCGGCGGTGACGGTGGACCGCTCACCGGAAAGGCGCGTTCCGCTCTTTCGGCGGACGACCTTTCGGATAGGCTTGGACGCCAGAGGAGGAGCACGTGGACGACATTCGCCGACCCGACTCGGGCGAGATCCGACGGGCTGCGGGCGGGAGCGGCGAAGCCGGCTCCGCCGATCGTGCAGCCGACACGACGCAGACCTTCGGGCATGACTCGGATCTGTCGTTCGTGCCGTTCGGCAGCGACCTGACCGATGCCGAACTCGACGCGATCGATGCACTGCCCAGCGGCGCCGCGATCCTGATCGTGCGCTCCGGGCCCACGGCCGGCGCGCGATACCTTCTCGACACCGACGTCACCACGATCGGCCGCCACCCCGAGGCCGACATCTTCTTCGACGACGTGACGGTCTCGCGTCGTCACGCCGAGGTGACGCGCACCGGCACCGCCTTCGAGATCGTCGACCAGCGGTCGCTCAACGGCACGTATGTGAACGGCGAGCGCGTCGACCGCGGCCGGCTCACGAACGGCTCCGAGGTGCGGATCGGAAAGTTCCGCCTCAACTTCTTCGTCTCACCGGCCGACCTGGCACAGGCTGCGGACGCGTGATGTCAGGCGCCAACGCCCGCGAGCGCGCCGCGCCCGCGGGCCTGCTGAGCATCGGTCAGGTTCTCGCGCGGCTCGGCCCGGAGTTCCCGACTCTGACCTCGAGCAAGCTGCGCTTCCTCGAGGTGCAGGGCATCGTGTCGCCCCTTCGCACCGAATCCGGCTACCGCAAGTTCTCTCAGGCCGACCTCGAGCGGCTGCGCCTCGCTCTCACGCTCCAGCGCGACCACTACCTGCCGCTGAGCGTCATCCGCGAGTATCTCGAAGACCTCGACGCGGGCCGCGACCCCGCGACGCCGACGGTGCCTCCGCCGCCGTCGATCGTGCCGGCGCCGCGCCGCTATCGGCGCGAGGAGCTGCTGTCGGCCGCGGGTGCCGCGCCGCAGCTGCTCAATGACGCGATCAGCACCGGCGTGATCCCGGGCGGCGAGACGTACACCGAGCAGTCGCTGGCGATCCTGCGCGCGCTCGTCGCACTCGATCGGCACGGCATCGAGCCGCGCCACGTGCGCACCCTGCGGCAGAGCGCGGAGCGCGATGTCGCTCTCGTCGAGTCGGCGCTCGCGCCGCTGCTGCGCCGCACCGACTCGTCGTCGCGGGCTCGCGCGAGCGAGCTCGCGCCCGAACTGACGCGTCGGCTCGACGAAGTGCGCGCGATCTTCGTCCGCTCGGCGCTGGAGCGTCTGCTGTCGTGATTCGGGCCCGTCCGGGCGACACGTCGGCGACACACGTCGGATGTCGTTGCCCGAGGACCGGGGCTGATCTAGCGTTGAACCATCGGGATCCACGAGGGGGGATTGCGTATGACCGCACCGGAAGCGGCTGACGAACCACGTTTCGTCGCCGATCTCCTCTTCACCGACGGCCTCCCGGCGATGGATGACGAGGTGGGCTACCGCGGAGCGGTGGCGGCCCGTGCCGCGGGGATCACGTACCGCCAGCTCGACTACTGGGCCCGCACCGAGCTCGTCGAGCCGACCGTGCGCGGCGCGAGCGGCTCAGGATCGCAGCGCCTTTACGGATTCCGCGACATCCTCGTGCTGAAGCTCGTGAAGCGCCTGCTCGACACCGGCATCTCGCTCCAGCAGATCCGCACGGCGGTCGAGCAGCTGCGTGCCGCCGGCATCCGTGATCTCGCCGGAACGACGCTCATGAGCGACGGCGCGTCCGTTTATCTGTGCACGTCGAACGACGAGGTCATCGACCTCGTCAGCCGCGGGCAGGGCGTGTTCGGCATCGCCGTCGGGAAGGTGCTGCGCGAGGTCGAGTCGACTCTCGTCGAGTTCGATCCGCAGACGGTCGACGCGGTCGACGAACTCGCGGCCCGTCGCGCCGCGCGCTCGGCCTGAGTCGGATCACGACCCGGCGCCGACCGCTCGGAGCGGCGCCGGATCAGACGGTCGCGGACGTCTCCGTCACGGTCGCCGCGTCGTTCGTCTCGTCCATCGCACGGCTCACACCGTCGATTCGCCCGAGAGCCTGATCGAGGTCGGCGATGAGGTCGTCCGGGTCCTCGAGTCCGATCGACAGCCGCACGAGGCCCGCGCCGGGCTTCGCGGCGGCCGCCACCGGGCGGTGGGTGAGCGAGGCCGGATGCTGGATGAGCGAGTCCACGCTGCCGAGCGACACCGCGTGCGTGAAGATGCGGACGTTCGACGTGAGGGTGACGGCGGCGTCGTAGCCGCCCTCGAGCTCGATCGAGACCATCGCGCCGGGGCCGTCCTGCTGCGTGCCGATGAGGCCGTGCGGGTCGGCGCCGGGAAGACCGGGGAAGTGGACGCGCGCGACCTGCGGGTGTCGCGCGAGGTGCTGGGCGACGCGTGCGGCGCCCGCCTGCTGGGCGCGCATGCGCACCGGGAGCGTCGACAGTCCGCGATGCAGCAGATACGCCGCGAGCGGATGCAGGATCGCTCCGGTGATCGCACGGGTTCGGCGCAGGGCCGCGGCGGTCTTCGCGTCGCACGCGACGACGCCGCCCACGACGTCGCCGTGGCCGCCGAGGTACTTCGTGGCGCTGTGCAGCGCCATCGCGGCGCCGAGGTCGAGCGGGCGCTGCAGCACGGGCGTCGCGAACGTGTTGTCCACGACGACCGGCACGTCGCCCGCGGCCGCGACGATCGCGCGGATGTCGACGAGCTCGAGGGTCGGATTCGCGGGCGACTCCACGATCACGAGTCCCGTGTCGGGGCGCAGGGCGTCCGCGATGCCGTTGGCAGTCGTGAAGGTCGTCTCGGTGCCCAGCGTCTCGGCGTCGAGGAGATGATCGGTGCCGCCGTACAGCGGACGCACGGCGACGACGTGGCGACGCTCGCGGGGAAGCGACAGCAGCACGGCCGTGATCGCCGCCATGCCCGACGAGAAGGCGACGGCCTCTTCGGCGTGCTCGAGCTTCGCGAGGGCGTCCTCGAACCGGCCGACGGTCGGGTTCCACAGGCGCGCGTACACGTTCGAGCCGCCGTCGAAGGGGCGGCCGCCTGTCGCGAGCACTTCGTACGAGAGCCCGCCGAGCTCCACGTCGGGAAGCGGACTCGTCGACGAGAGGTCGATCGGAAGAGCGTGCACGCCCATCGACGCGAGGTCTTCGCGGCCGGCATGCACGGCCACGGTGTCGGGGTGCAACGTCGTCGGTGCCATGCACTCATCGTCGGCGATCATTCGACGTTTCGCAATCGACACCGTACGTTCCACGGTGCACACTGTATTTCCATGAAGAATCTACGATCTGGGGCATCCGAATCATGACGCCGCCGAAGAATCCGCACACCGCTCCACCGGCCCTGGACGGGACCGACCGCGCCATCCTCGAGGCCCTCACGGCGGACGGCCGGATGACGAACGCGGCGCTGGCTGCGCGCGTCGGCGTCGCAGAGTCCACGTGCGCGAATCGTGTGAAGGCGCTGCGGGAGTCAGGGGTCATCGCGGGCATCAGCGCGAGGGTCGATCCGGCCGCGGTCGGGCGCCCCATCCAGGCCGTCGTGCGCGTGCATCTCGCAAGTCACAACCGCGCTCACGTGAACGAGCTGTTCGACCGCCTCGTCGGGATTCCGGGAGCTCTCTCGGTGATCCACGTGGCCGGTGACGACGACTTCGTGCTCCTCGTGGCGGTGCCGAGCCCGCAACGGCTGCGCGACCTGATCCTCGAGCACATCACGATCCATCCGGCCGTCACGAAGACCGAGACGCAATTGGTGTTCGAGGTGCGCGACGGAGCGGGCGTGCTCGGCCCGCTCTAGAACGACTGCTGCGCGCGCACCTCGCCCGGCGTCGCCGGGGTGGGGATGCGGCCCGTCCGCATGACGCGGTCGAGCAGCGCATCGAAGTCGGCCGCGAGCTCCTGCGCGGAGTCGCCGGGCCAGATGTGAAGGGGCTTGGCGGCGCCCTGCGCCTGCTGGAGCGACGTGCGCTCGGGCAGCTGCGGCGAGAGCACGAGCGGGCCGAACATGTCACGCAGCTCCTTGATGCGGAACTGGTGCTCGATCGACTGCGGACGCACGCGGTTGACCACGAGGCCGAGCGGCTGCAGGCGGGGGGAGAGGCCGCGGCGGATCTCCTCGATGGCGCGCAGTGCGCGGTCGGCGGCGGCCACGGAGAACAGGCCCGGCTCGGTGACGACGATCACCCGGTCGCTCGCCGCCCACGCCGTGCGCGTGAGGGCGTTGAGCGAGGGGGCGCAGTCGATCAGCACGAGGTCGTAGTCGGCCTCGATCGTCGCGAGCGCCTCTTCGAGCTTCCACACGTCGCGCACGCTCGGGTGCGGACCGTCGAAGTTGATGGCGGACGGGCTGCCGATCATGACGTCGATCGTGCCGGGGTGGACCTTCGCCCACCCGCTGGAGGTGATCGCCTGACGGACGACCTTCTCCTTCGGATTCGCCAGCACATCGGCCACGTTGAGGCGGCCGGCGACCTGGATGTCCATGCCGGTGGAGACGTCGGACTGGGGGTCGAGATCGACCACGAGCGTGCGCACTCCTCGCGCGAACGCGGCGGAGGCGAGGCCCAGAGTGACAGTCGTCTTGCCGACACCGCCTTTGAGCGAGCTCACGGAGAGTACGTGCACAAGGCACTACGTTACCGTCCCCTAGGCTGTGAGCACACTCAGCCATACCGGCGGCTGGGTCTCGGCCGGATCCTGCGCGAGGTGCGAATGTTCAAGAAGATCCTTGTTGCCAACCGAGGTGAGATCGCCATCCGGGCTTTCCGCGCGGCTTTCGAACTGGGTGCGAGGACCGTCGCGGTGTTCCCGTTCGAGGATCGAGGGTCGCTGCACAGGCAGAAGGCGGACGAGTCGTACGAGATCGGCGAGCACGGGCATCCGGTGCGCGCGTACCTCGACGTCGACGAGATCATCCGCGTCGCGCTCAAGTCCGGCGCCGATGCGATCTACCCCGGCTATGGCTTCCTCTCCGAGAACCCCGACCTCGCCGCGAAGGCCGCCGAGAACGGAATCACGTTCATCGGGCCGCCCGCGAAGGTGCTCGAGATGGCGGGCAACAAGGTCACGGCGAAGGAGCACGCGGTCGCCGCGGGCGTGCCGGTGCTGCGCTCGACGGATGCCTCGGACGACGTCGACGCCCTCGTCGCGCAGGCCGAGGAGATCGGCTTCCCGATCTTCGTGAAGGCCGTCGCCGGTGGCGGGGGCCGCGGCATGCGGCGCGTCGAGACCCCCGAAGACCTGCCGCCTGCGATCGCTGAGGCGATGCGCGAAGCGGGCGCCGCGTTCGGCGACCCGCGCGTGTTCCTCGAGCAGGCGGTCGTGCGTCCGCGGCACATCGAGGTCCAGATCCTGGCGGATGCCACGGGCGAGACGGTCCACCTCTTCGAGCGCGACTGCTCGGTGCAGCGCCGCCACCAGAAGGTCATCGAGATCGCTCCGGCGCCTAACCTCGACCCGGCGATCCGTGATGCGCTCCACGCCCACGCCGTCGCGTTCGCGAAGTCGATCGGCTACGTCAACGCGGGCACGGTCGAGTTCCTGCTCGAGACCGCGGGGCCGCGCACGGGCGAGGTCGTCTTCATCGAGATGAACCCGCGCATCCAGGTCGAGCACACCGTCACCGAAGAGGTGACCGACGTCGACCTCGTGCAGTCGCAGATGCGCATCGCGGCGGGGGAGACCCTCGCCGACCTGGGACTCCATCAGGAGAGCATCCACCTCCGCGGAGCCGCGCTGCAGTGTCGCATCACGACGGAGGACCCCGCCCAGGGCTTCCGCCCCGACACGGGCCGCATCACCACCTATCGCTCGCCCGGCGGCGCCGGCATCCGTCTCGACGGCGGCACGACCGCCGCGGGGTCGCAGATCAGCCCGCACTTCGACTCGATGCTCTCGAAGCTCACGTGCCGCGGCCGCGACTTCCCGGCGGCGGTCGCCCGTGCGAAGCGCGCGCTCGCCGAGTTCCGCATCCGCGGCGTCGCGACGAACATCCCGTTCCTGCGCGCGGTGCTCGACGAGCCTGCATTCGTCGCGGGCGACGTCAGCACGTCGTTCATCGACGAGCGGCCGCAGCTGCTCACGAGTCATCCGTCACGCGATCGGGCCACCAAGCTGCTCAACTGGCTCGCCGACGTCACCGTCAACCGCCCGTACGGCGAGAAGCCCATCATGGTGTCGCCCGGAAGCAAGCTGCCCGAGATCGACCTCGCCGCGCCCGTCCCGCCGGGCAACCTCGAGCGCCTGCGCGAGCTCGGCCCCGCCGGATTCGCGAAGGCCCTGCGTGAGCAGACGGCTCTCGCGGTCACCGAGACGACGTACCGCGACGCGCACCAGTCGCTGCTCGCGACGCGCGTGCGCACGCGCGACCTCGTGCGCGTCGGCCCGCACGTCGCGCGCATGACCCCTGAGCTGTTCTCGATCGAGGCGTGGGGCGGTGCGACCTACGACGTCGCGCTGCGGTTCCTCGCGGAGGACCCGTGGGAGAGGCTCGAGGCGGTGCGCCAGGCGATGCCGAATATCCCGATCCAGATGCTGCTGCGCGGCCGCAACACGGTCGGCTACACGCCGCGACCCGTCGAGGTGACGGATGCGTTCGTGAAGGAGGCCGCCCGCACCGGTGTGGACATCTTCCGCATCTTCGACGCGCTCAACGACGTCGACCAGATGCGCCCCGCGATCAGCGCCGTGCTCGAGACCGGCACCGCGGTCGCCGAGGTCGCCGTGTGCTACACCGCCGACTTGCTCGACCCGGCCGAGCGCCTGTACACGCTGGACTACTACCTGCGCCTCGCCGAGCAGATCGTCGAGGCGGGCGCCCACATCCTCGCGATCAAGGACATGGCGGGCCTCCTGCGCCCGGCCGCCGCGGCGAAGCTCGTGACGGCGCTGCGCGAGCGGTTCGACCTTCCCGTGCACCTGCACACGCATGACACGGCCGGCGGGCAGCTCGCGACCCTGCTCGCGGCGAGCGCCGCGGGAGTCGACGCGGTGGATGCGGCGGCCGCGCCGCTCGCGGGCACGACGAGCCAGCCGTCGCTCTCGGCGCTCGTCGCGGCCCTCGCGCACACCGATCGCGACACGGGCATCAGCCTTCAAGCCGTGAGCGACCTCGAGCCGTACTGGGAGGCGGTGCGCCACCTCTACCGTCCGTTCGAGTCGGGTCTTCCCGGCCCCACCGGCCGCGTGTACCACCACGAGATCCCGGGCGGACAGCTGTCGAATCTGCGACAGCAGGCGATCGCGCTCGGTCTCGCCGACGACTTCGAGCTCATCGAGGACATGTACGCGGCGGCCGACCGCATCCTGGGGCGCATTCCGAAGGTCACGCCCTCGTCGAAGGTCGTCGGCGACCTCGCGCTCGCGCTCGTCGCGGCGAAGGCCGACCCGGCCGACTTCGAGCAGAACCCGCAGAATTACGACATCCCCGACTCGGTGGTCGGGTTCATGGCGGGAGAACTGGGCGATCTTCCGGGCGGCTGGCCCGAGCCCTTCCGTTCGAAGGTGCTCGCCGGACGCAGCGTCTCCATCGACATCCCGCCGCTGAGCGCCGAGGAGCAGGAGGGCCTCGCGGGCGACGCCGCCGACCGGCGCCGCACGCTCAACCGTCTCCTGTTCCCGGGGCCGGCGAAGGAGTTCGAGCACAACCGCGAGACGTACGGAGACCTCTCGGCGCTCGGCACGCCGGACTACTTCTACGGCCTCAAGCCCGGTGAGGAGCACGTCGCCGAGATCGACCCGGGCGTACAGCTGTACGTCGGACTCGAGGCGATCGGCGAGCCCGATGACGGCGGCATCCGCACCGTCATGACGACGCTCAACGGCCAGCTCCGCCCCGTCTACGTGCGCGACCGCTCGATCAAGGTCGAGAAGGCCGCCGCCGAGAAAGCCGACACGAGCAAGCCGGGCCAGGTGGCGGCGCCGTTCTCGGGCGTCGTGACGCTCAAGGTCGAGGTCGGCGACAAGGTCACGGCCGGTCAGCAGGTCGCCTCGATCGAGGCGATGAAGATGGAGGCTGCCATCACGGCACCCGTCGACGGCGTCGTCGAGAGGCTCGCGCTGACCGGTTCGACGCAGGTCGAGGCGGGCGACCTTTTGGTCGTGATCCGTCCCGCCCAGTAGCCTGGAGGGCGCGCGATCGCACGCGCACCTGCCCGACGCCTCCTTGGAGAAGCCCGCATTGACGCCTGATCGACAAGACCAGAACCCCGACGACGCCGAGAACGGCGTGCTGGCCGACACCGGGAGCATCAACACGACCGGCTTCGACATCCTCGGCGGATCCACCGAGCAGGTCGAGGTGACGTTCCCGATCGCGTCAGAGGACGACGACCTCGACGACGACGTGGTGGGCGACGAAGTCGCCATCGGCGCCGACCTCCTCGGCACCGACACGGCCCAGGCCGAGATCATCGAGACGGGTGCCGTCGACACGGCGGCCGAGCACGGCGACGGGGGCGACGACGTCATCGATGCCGAGCTCGTCGACACCGGTTCGTTCGACCCGATCACGCCCGGCGACCGCCCTGACGGCGAGTCTCCGATCAGCGAGAGTGTTGCGGATGCGGGCCCGGTCGCACAGGCTGGTGTCGCGGACGAGTTGGCTGACGGGGCCGTCGCTGAGCCGGAGGTCGATGACATGCTTGATCCTGAGATCGCATCGGATGCCGACGCCGAGCGTCCCGGTGACGAGGGCCAGCCCGGCGCCGAGGCCGAGGAGAACGGCCCGACGATCGAGACCGCCGAACTGGACGCCCTCATCGCGGGCGCCATCGCGGCGCACCCGCGGGGCGAGCGCAGCCGCGAGGCCGGCACCGGGACCGGTGCCACGCCGACCGCGACGGGCGAGGCGTCGGAGCCCGACCGCGCGCCGAGCACACGCGCGACCACCCCGGCGCCCAGCCCGGCGACCCGCTGGGAGGCGCACCACCCCGACAACCCAGAGCGCCCCGCGCGCGCTGTCGAGCGCACGCCCGTGCGCGCCGACATCTCGCTCACGTCGAAGCGGCTGGGGGAGTTCGAGGCCAACCGCGAGAGCGCCGACCTGCTCACACCCGACCGCCTGCTCGACCCGCACCAGGTCGTGAAGCCCGAGCCCGAGGGCGTGTGGCAGCACTTCATCTACACGATCTCCGGCAAGCGCATCCACCTGGGCGACAGCAAGCGGGCCCAGGCGCGCAAAGCGCTCGACCGCCGCATCGCGGCGCCGCTCACGGGCGGGGCGCGCTTCGTTCCGGTCGTGTCGCGCAAGGGCGGCGTCGGCAAGACGACCGTCACGACGCTTCTCGGCATGGCACTCGCCGACGCGCGCGACGACCGCATCATCGCGGTCGATGCCAACCCCGACCGCGGCACGCTCGCCGACCGCGTTTCGCGCGCGAGCGGCAAGACCGTCCGCGACCTCGTGCGCTCGCGCGGTGAGGTGAGCGGCTACGCCGACATCTCGTCGATCGTCGCGCGTGACGAGACGCGACTCGACGTGCTCGCATCCGACAGCGACCCGCGCGTGTCCGAGGCGTTCAGCGACCGCGACTACCACGACGTCGCGCGCATCGCGGCACACTACTACTCGATCGTGCTCACCGACACCGGAACGGGCATCGTGCACTCGGTCATGAGCGCGACGCTCGACCGCGCCGATCAGCTCGTGATCGTCGCCGGCCTGAGCGTCGACGAGGCCCGCCTTGCGTCTGAGACGATCACGTGGCTCGAGACCAACGGGTACGCGGAGCGCGTGCGCAACGCGGTGGTCGTCCTGAACCACGCGCGACCGGGCGCGCCGATCGTGCGCGCCGACGAGCTCGAGGCGCATTTCCGCTCGCGCGTGCGGGCGGTCGTGCAGATTCCGTACGACCCGCACATCGCCGCCGGAAGCGCGATCGCGTTCCGCGACCTGCAGCCCGCCACACGCCTCGCTGCGCGTGAACTCGCGGCAACGGTCGTCGAAGGACTCCGCGCCCTCGCGGTCGCCGCCTGATCGATGACGGTCCGGCCCATCCGCCTCTTCGGCGACCCTGTGCTCAAGGCGCCTTCGGCGCCCGTCGACGGCATCGACGACGGCGTGCGCGCGCTCGTGCAAGATCTGCTCGACACCGTCGAGCTCCCCGGACGCGCGGGCGTCGCGGCGCCTCAGATCGGCGTCGGCACGCGTGCCTTCAGCTACAACATCGACGGCGACATCGGCTACGTCCTCAATCCCGTGCTCGTCGAGGTGCGGGGCGAGCCCGAGCTCATGGGCGAGGGCTGCCTCTCGGTGCCGGGGCTCTGGCACGAGACGCCGCGCCACCCGTACGCGAAGGTCGTCGGCATCGACCTCGACGGCAACGAGGTCGTCATCGAGGGGGAGGGACTCATGGCGCAGGCGCTGCAGCACGAGACCGACCACCTCGACGGCAAGCTCTACCTCGACCGGCTTCCGCCCGAGACGCGCCGCGTCGCGATGCGTCAAGTCCGCGAGAGCGACTGGTTCTGACGCGTGCCGGATGCCGCGGCGCCCGCCCCGACGCGACATCCGTTCCGACGCAAGAGCGAGGGCCCGAGGCATCCGCCCCGGGCCCTCGCCGTTGCGTCTCGCCTACTTGAGCGACACGTTCGACGTGTTGACCGGCGCCGCGTAGATCTCCTCGATCTCGTCGGCGAAGTCGGCCAGGATCACGTTGCGCTTGATGCTCATCTTGGGCGTCAGGTGACCGCTCGCCTCGGTCCACTCGGTCGAGAGGATCGTGAACTTGCGGATCGACTCGGCGCGCGACACGCGCTTGTTGGCCTCGTCGATCGCCCGCTGCACCTCGGCGCGCACGGCGCCGTTCGCGGCGGCCTCCGCCAGCGACATGTCAGCCGGCAGCTGGTTGTTCGCGAGCCACGTCGGCAGCATCTCGGGGTCGAGCGTCACCAGCGCCGAGATGAACGGCTTCTGGTCGCCCACCACGACGACCTGCCCGACGATCGGGTTGGCGCGGATGGGGTCTTCGAGCGCGGCGGGGGCGACGTTCTTGCCGCCCGCCGTGACGATGATCTCCTTCTTACGGCCCGTGATCGTGAGGAAGCCCTCCTCGTCGAACGAGCCCAGGTCACCCGTCTTGAACCAGTCGCCGTCGAACGCCGCGGCCGTGGCCTCGGGGTTGCGCCAGTACTCCTTGAAGACGTTGATGCCGCGCACCTCGATCTCGCCGTCCTCGGCGAGGCGGATGCCGACACCCGGGAGCACCGGGCCGACCGTGCCGATCTTCGACTTCGTCGGAAGGTTGACCGTCGCCGGGGCGGTCGTCTCGGTGAGGCCGTAGCCCTCGAGGATCACGACGCCCAGGCTGTGGAAGAAGTGGCCGAGGCGCTCGCCGAGCGGGGCCGAGCCCGAGATCGCGTACACGACGTTGCCGCCCATGGCCGTGCGCAGCTTGGAGTACACCAGCTTGTCGAACAGCTTGAACTTGATGCGCGTGCCCAGCGGGACCTTCCGGCCCTCCTGCTGCAGCTTCGAGTGCTCGATCGCGGTGTGCGCGGCGGCGCGGAAGATCTTGCCCTTGCCGCCGGCCTCGGCCTTCTGCTCGGCCGAGTTGTAGACCTTCTCGAACACGCGCGGCACCGCGAGCAGGAACGTCGGCTTGAAGGAGCCGAGTGCCGGAAGCAGCTGCTTCGTGTCGGGCTGGTGACCCGTCTTGACACCCGCGTGGACATTCAGGATCGAGATGAACCGCGCGAACACGTGGGCCGTCGTGATGAACAGCAGCGTCGAAGCACCCGGGTACTCGACGACCTCTCGCAGCGCCTTCGCGGAGTTGCGCGAGAGCTCGACGAAGTTGCTGTGGGTGATGACGCAGCCCTTCGGACGGCCGGTCGACCCGGACGTGTAGATGAGGGTCGCGATGTCGGAGCCGTTCGCGATGCTGCGGCGGCGCTCGATCTCTTCGTCGGTGACGTCTCTGCCCTGCTCGATCAGCTTGTCGAGGTCGCCCCGGTGCATCTCCCATGCCGAGCGGATGAGGGGCACATCGGCGCGCACCTCGTCGAGGCGCGCCGCGTGGTCGGGGGACTCGACGATGCACGCGACGGCACCGGAGTCGGTGAGGATCCACTGGATCTGAGACGCGGAGCTCGTCTCGTAGATCGGCACCATGACCGCGCCCGCGAAGAAGAGCGCGAAGTCGACGAGCGTCCAGTCGTAGGTCGTGCGCGCCACGAAGCCGACCTTGTCGCCGGGCTCGACGCCCGCCGCGACGAAGCCCTTCGCGAGCGCGATGACCTGGCGGTGGAACTCGGCCGTGGTGATGTCACGCCAGCCCTCGCCTTCGGGGACGGCGAACAGCGCCCGGTCGGGCGTGGCCTTCAGACGTTCGACGAGAAGGTCAGTGACGTTCGCCTGTGGATCGGCGGGAACGATCGCTGGGACTTCGAATTGGACCACGGCAGCTCCTTCGGTACCGGAAATGAAATGTTCGGGTGAATGGAGACGAGTTTAGTCGTCCATGCTGTGCACGACATGCGCCCTGTGGACGCGACGCGCGGGGCCCGTTTTCGCACCGCGTCGCGCGGATAGACTTCAAGGCGCCGTCGCGAGCGCGTCGGCTGAAAGGACACTGGTGCTCAACGTCGGGATCGACATCGGCGGGACGAAGATCGCCGGAGGCGTCGTCGACGCCGACGGCACGATCCTCGAGAAGGTCCGCGTCGAGACGCCGGTCGACACGGCCGCGCTCGCGAGCGCGGTCGCCGACATGGCGAACCACCTCATCGAGCACCACGACGTGTCGGCCGTCGGCGTCGCGGCGGCAGGCTTCATCGACAAGACGCACTCCGTGGTGATCCACGCGCCGAACATCGCGTGGCACGACTACCCGCTGCGCGAGATCCTCCAGCGCGACATCCGCCTTCCCGTCTCGATCGAGAACGACGCGAACGCGGCCGGCTGGGCCGAGTTCCGGTTCGGGGCGGGGCGCGACGTCGACGACATGGTCATGCTCACGCTCGGCACGGGCGTGGGCGGCGCGGTCATGGTCGACGGCGAGCTGTTCCGCGGCGGCCATGGCATCGCGGGCGAGCTGGGTCACGTCCGCTTCACCCGGGACGGGCTCCCGTGCGGGTGCGGGCAGAACGGATGCCTCGAGCAGTACGCCTCCGGCCGCGCGCTGCAGCGCGAGGCCAACGCGATCGCCGACGAGGGGGGCGAGCGGGGGAGAGCGCTCGCGGAGCTGCGGGAGCAGAAGGGCACGATCTCGGGCCCTGCGGTCTCACGTCTCGTGCTCGCGGGCGACGAGGGCGCGCGCGAGGCGCTTCTGCGCGTCGCGACCGCGCTCGGCGAGGCGTGCGGCGGATTCCAGGCGGTGCTCGACCCCGAGCTGTTCGTGATCGGCGGAGGCGTCGCCCAGCTCGGCGAGACGCTCCTCGAGCCCGTGCGCCTCGCGTACGAGACGGCACTGCCCGGCTACGGCGACCGCCCCGTCGCGGCGTTCGCGATCGCGAGGCTCGGCAACGACGCGGGCCTCATCGGCGCCGCGGATCTCGCGGGACGCGAGGTGTAGCGATGTTCTACTGGCTGATGAAGTACGTGGTGATCGGACCGATCGTCAAGGCGATCTTCCGCCCGTGGATCATCGGTCGTCGCAACGTCCCGTCGGAGGGGGCCGCGATCCTCGCGAGCAACCACCTGTCGTTCGTGGACTCGATCTTCCTGCCGCTCATGATCGACCGGCCGGTCGCGTTCCTCGCCAAGAGCGACTACTTCACGGGTCGCGGCATCAAGGGCTGGGCGACGCGCATGTTCTTCAAGGCGACGGGCCAGCTGCCGATCGACCGCTCGGGCGGCCAGGCATCCGAGGCCTCGCTCAACACCGGCCTGCACGTGCTCGGTCGCGGCGACCTGCTCGGCATCTACCCGGAGGGCACCCGGAGTCCCGACGGCAAGCTCTACCGCGGCCGCACCGGCATCGCGCGCATGGCGCTCGAGGCGCACGTGCCGGTGATCCCGGTCGTCATGGTCGACACCGACACGATGATGCCGATCGGCACGCGCATCCCGCGCGTCGTGCGTGTGGGCGTCGTGATCGGCGAGCCTCTCGACTTCTCGCGGTTCGCCGGCATGGAGGGCGACCGCTACATCCTGCGGTCGGTCACCGACGAGATCATGGTGGCCCTCCAGCGCCTCGGCGAGCAGGAGTACGAGGACGTGTACGCCTCGACGGTCAAGGACCGGCTCAAGAAGCCGTCGAAGGACGCGTCGAAGGCGGATGCCGCGTCCTGACCCTCCCCGCTCCCGCCAGGCGGTGGCGGGCGGGTCTGGCGCGCTTCGCGCGCCGATACAATTGGCGGATGCTCCAGCACCTCGACGCCCTCGACCACTGGCGGACTCTGCCCATCAAGCAGCAGCCCGTGTGGCCCGACGCCGAGGCGGTGGCCGCGGCATCCGCTGAGCTCGCCACTCTTCCGCCCCTCGTCTTCGCGGGCGAGGTCGACCAGCTGCGCGACAAGCTCGCGCGCGCGGCGGCGGGCAAGGCGTTCCTCCTGCAGGGCGGCGACTGCGCCGAGACGTTCGCGGGGGCCACCGCCGACCAGATCCGCAACCGCATCAAGACGGTCCTGCAGATGGCGGTCGTGCTGACCTATGGCGCGTCGATGCCGGTCGTGAAGATGGGGCGCATGGCGGGGCAGTTCGCCAAGCCCCGTTCGAGCGACACCGAGACGCGCGGCGACGTGACGCTGCCCGCGTACCGCGGCGACATCGTGAACGGCTACGACTTCACCGAGAAGTCGCGCGAGGCCGACCCGTCGCGGCTGCTGAAGGGCTACCACACGGCCGCTTCGACCATCAACCTCATCCGCGCGTTCACGCAGGGCGGTTTCGCCGACCTGCGCGAGGTGCACTCGTGGAACAAGGGCTTCGCGCAGAACCCGGCGAACGCGCGGTACGAGCGCCTCGCGAACGAGATCGACCGCGCGATCAAGTTCATGGAGGCGGCCGGCGCGGACTTCGACGAGCTCAAGCGCGTCGAGTTCTACACGGGCCACGAGGGCCTGCTCATGGATTACGAGCGCCCCATGACCCGCATCGACTCGCGCACCGGCACGCCGTACAACACGTCGGCCCACTTCCTGTGGATCGGCGAGCGCACGCGCGACCTCGACGGCGCGCACGTCGACTACTTCTCGAAGATCCGCAACCCCATCGGCGTGAAGCTCGGCCCGACCACGACTCCCGAGACCGCGCTCGCCCTGATCGACAAGCTCGACCCCGAGCGCGAGCCGGGTCGCCTGACGTTCATCACGCGCATGGGGGCCGGCAAGATCCGCGACGCGCTTCCGCCTCTGCTCCAGGCCGTGAAGGACTCGGGCGCGACGCCTCTGTGGGTCACCGACCCCATGCACGGCAACGGCATCACGACGCCGACGGGCTACAAGACGCGCCGCTTCGACGACGTCGTCGACGAGGTGCGGGGATTCTTCGAGGCGCACCGCGCCGTCGGCACGTTCCCGGGCGGCATCCATGTCGAGCTCACCGGCGACGACGTCACCGAGTGCCTCGGCGGCTCCGAGATGATCGACGAGGAGACGCTCGCGACGCGCTACGAGTCGCTGTGCGACCCGCGACTGAACCACATGCAGTCGCTCGAGCTCGCCTTCCTCGTGGCCGAGGAGCTCGAGAACCACAAGCGGTGACCGGATGCCTCGGCCGAGGCATCCGTCTCACATGCGTCAGCCCGACGCGGTGATCTGCACGTAGACGCGCGTGCCTTTGACGCGCATTTCGCCCGGGGCGGGGTCGGTGCCTGTCACGCGCGTGAGCGAGTTCGGGAATGCCGCCCAGAACACGGCGTAGTCCACCTGGAACCCGGCGCCCTCGAGCGTCGCGATCGCCTCGTCGCGCGTGAGGTCCTGCACGTCCGGGATCGGGAACAGCGGCGGGCCCGATGAGACGACGAGGGTCACGGTGTCGCCAGGACGCAGCCACCCGCCGTCTTCGCGGCCGAGGACGCGGATGACGTCGCCCGCGGCGATCTCCTCGCTCGTCTCCGTCTGGGCCTCCTCGGCGACCTGAAGGCGCGCGGCCTCGAGCGTCCGGCGGGCGGAGTCCTCGCTCTCGCCGACGACGTCGGGCACGGGCCCGAGCGACACCCAGAGCGTCGCGGCGTCGCCCTCGTGGGCCGTGCAGCCCTCGCCGCACGCGTACGGCTCGCCGACGCGCGGATTGAGCATCGTGCCGACGACGGCGCCCGGGGGAGCGCCGGTGAAGAACTCCTCGTTCTCTTCGTCGGGTGTGATCCCGAGGTCCTGGAGGATTCTTCGCGCATCCGTCTCGGTGAGGTCGATGAGCCGTTCCACCGTGACCTCAGCCGGTCCGAGCGACACGATGACGCGGACCTCGGACTCCTTCTCGACGCGGGCCCCCACGGGTGGCTCGCTGCGGATCACGAGTCCCGGTTCGACGTCGAGGCTGTTCTCGCCCTCCTCGACGGCCACCAGCGACTCGGCCGCGAGGAGCTGCTGCGCCTCGGCGAACGTGCGCCCCGCGACATCCGGCACCGCGACGAGGGATCCGGGACCCGACCCGAACCACCACCCGGTCGCGCCGGCGAGACCCGCGAGGAGCAGGACGAGCGCGATGAGCCAGCCGCCCTTCGCGGCGCGGCGCTTGGTGGCGCGGCGCAGGCGCGTCGCGTTGTCGACGGTCTCGACGGGGCTGGTCGTGTGCCCTGCGGTCGTGGGGAGCACGGCGGTGAGCTCGCCCGAGTCGATGACATCGTCGGCGATCACGCCGGTCGCCGCCGAGCGCGTGGTGGTCTGCGGCGTGATGCCGAGCTCGCGCTCGATCTCGCGCAGCCGGTCGAGCATGACCTGCGCGTCGGTGGGGCGGTCGTCTGGCGCCTTCTCGGTGGCCCACAGCACGAGCTCGTCGAGCTGCTCGGGCACGCCGGGGTTCTTGACGCTCGGGCGCGGCACCGAGTCGGTCGCGTGCTGGTAGGCGATCTGCATCGGCTGCTCGCCCTTGTACGGCTGCTCGCCGGTGAGCATCTCGTAGAGCATGATGCCGAGTGCGTAGATGTCGCTGCGGGCGTCGGCGGTGCCGCGCGTGACGAGCTCGGGTGCGAGGTAGGCGATCGTGCCGAGCAGCTGCGAGCCGGTCGCGGTGTTCGCGGTCGTCGCGCGCGCGAGCCCGAAGTCGCCGATCTTGATGCGCCCGTCCTCGGCGAGCAGCACGTTCTCGGGCTTGACATCGCGGTGCACGATGCCCGCGCGGTGCGCGGCGGCCAGGCCCGACAGCACGGCGTCCATGACCGAGATCGTCTGGGGCACGGTGAGGCGCCGCTGCTCGCGGAGCAGTTCGCGCAGGGTGATGCCCGGCAGGTACTCCATGACGAGGTACGCCATCTCGCCGTCCTGACCCTGGTCGAACACGTTGACGACGTGGGGGTCGGCGAGGCGGGCGGCGGCTCGGGCCTCCTGGATGAACCGGCTCTGGAACACGGTGTCGTCACTCAGATGGCTGTGCATCACCTTGAGCGCGACGCGGCGCTCGAGCCGCAGGTCGGTGGCGACGTAGACCGTCGCCATGCCGCCGCGCGCGATGCGCGCGCGAACCCGGTATCGGCCGTCGACGAGACGGCCGATCAGCGGGTCCACCTGCTGGCTCGTGCTCACGGGAGAAGTCTACGGACGCCGTGAGAGCAGCCCGGGCAGCGGCGCACCCGCGCGACCGTCAGCCGAGGGCCGCGAGCCAGGCGTGAGCGGGCTGCTCCCACCTCGCATAACGATCCGGATACGCCGAGACCTGCACGGCCTGAGCGGCCTGCGCGAAGCTCATGCCCTCCCATCCGGGGATGTCGAGCAGTCCGCGCGTGCGCGTGCCGTTGGGGTCTCCCGGACCGCCGAAGAACGCGCGCGTGGCCCGTGCGGGATCGAGCACCTCCGCCGCGGTGCCCCATCCGGCGCTCGGCCGTTGCTGGAAGAGGCCGAGCGAGTCGCGGTCACCCCAGTCGAGGTTGCGCAGCCACGACTCCTGCATGGCCGCGCCGAGTGCGATCGCGATGCCGCGGTCGGGCACGCCCAGCTCGCGGCCGATCCGGATGATGAGCTGCGCGTTGGCGACCTGCTCCGCGTCGAGGCCGGGCACGGCCGGCGCCGCCGTCGGGATGGTGATGACCTGGCCGGGGTAGATGATGCTCGACCAGTTGAGACCGTTGGCCGAGAGCACGGTTGCCGTGGAGACACCGTGTCGACGGGCGATCGCCGAAACGGTGTCGCCCGCCTGGATCGTGTACGACGTGCCCGGCCGCGCAGGTGCGGGCGCCGGCGTCGGTGAGGGAGCGGCGGAGGGCGCGGTGGCGGCCGTTCCGCCCCCGGGGATCTTCACGACCTGGCCGGGGTAGATGATGCTCGACCACCCGAGCCCGTTCGCGGCGAGCATCGCCGTCGTCGAGACGCCGTGCCGCCGGGCGATCGCGGAGATCGTGTCCCCCGCGCGGACGGTGTACGTCGTGCCCGCCGACGGCGCAGGGGCGGGGGCGGGGGCGGATGCCGCGCCCGACGTCAGCCGCAGCACCTGGCCGGGGTAGATGATGCTCGACCAACTGAGGCCGTTGATCGCGAGCACGTCCGCCGTGCGCAGGCCGTGGCGCGCCGCGATGGCGCTCACCGTGTCGCCGCGCTGGACCACGTACGTCTCCGGCGCCGGGGTCGAGGCGGGCGCGGGGGCGCCCACCGTGGCTGCTGCGGCAAGACGCCCAGCGGCGGGAGCCGCCACAGCAGTCATGCCCGCAGGGCGCGCAGGACCGAGTCGCGCCGCTTCGGCGGGGTCGAGGTGCGGCATCCGTGTCGGCGTCTCCGCCGTCGTCTCGGCGGCCTGCGCGGGCGCGGCCGAGAGCACCATGGCGATGGAGCCCGCTATCGCGGCGCCGCTCGCCGCGGCGCGGCGTCGGCGGAGCGCGGCACGCCCCTCCGGAAAAGCTGTCGAACCATTCTCGTGTCGCAAGAGATCCCCCCTCTGTCGACTTCGAAAACGCTGTCACGAATGGGAACAGGTGTCAACAGGTGTGCTCTTGCGTGACGGGTGTTGAAGATGTGACGAATGTGGCAAGAGCCGCCCCACCGCGCGGATGAGATAGTGGCTTTCGTGACCGCTGATTCCGCGCCGCGCATCGAGACCGATTGGCTGACACTTCCCGAACTCGTCGACATCCTGGGCGAGCCGCTCGGGCGCGTTCATCGTCTCCTCGACGAATCGCACCTCATCGGCTCGCGCCGCCACGGGCCGCTCAAGGTCCCGTCGGTCTTCCTCGTCGACGGCCGCCCGCTGTCGTCGCTGCGGGGAACCGTGATCGTGCTGCACGATGCCGGGTTCTCCGACGACGAGGTGATCGACTGGCTGCTCACGAGCGAGGACTCGATCGGCGTCGCACCCATCGAGGCGCTCCGCGCCGGCCGAAAGAGCGAGGTGCGACGGGTCGCGCAGGCTCTCGCGTAGTCAGCGCGTGCGCACGGTCGCGGCTCGCGCGAGATCGCGCAGCTCGCCGACCGCCGCGTTCCCGAGGCGTGCGCCCGACAGCGCGCGGTCGGCGTCGTGCGCGTAGTCCGCGATGAGCTGCTCGACTCGGTCGAGCGCACCGCTGTCGACGATCGTGCGCTGGAGCGACGCGACCTGCTCGTCGTCGAGCCCCGGGTCGCCGATGAGCTCGTCGACGATCCGGCGCGCCGAGGGCGGAAGCGCAGCGCGCGCGTACGCGATGAGCACGGTGCGCTTGCCCTCGCGCAGGTCGTCCCCGGACGGCTTGCCTGTCTCGGCGCTGTCGCCGAAGACGCCGAGCACGTCGTCGCGCAGCTGGAACGCCATGCCGAGCGGATGCCCGAACGCCGCGAGCGCCTCGCGCTGCGCGTCGTCGGCGCCGGCGATCGCCGCGCCGATGACGAGGGGCTGCTGGACGCTGTAGCGCGCGGACTTGAACGACGCGACCCGCAGCGCGCGGTCGGCATGGCGGTCGTCGGGCTCGCTCGCGTACGCGGACTCCTCGGCGATGTCGAGGAACTGCCCCATCGTGACGTCGCGCCGCATGGTCGCGTACTCCGCGCGGGCGCGGGCGGCGCGCCCGGCGTCGAGCTGGGCGAGCGCCTCTTCGAAGAGGTCGTCGCTCCACGCGACGAGCAGGTCGCCGAGCAGCACGGCGGCCGAGCGCCCGAAAGCCTCGGCGTCACCCGTCCATCCGGCGTCGCGGTGCGCGCGCTCGAGGACGCGGTGCGCGGAGGGGCGCCCGCGGCGCGTGTCGGAGTTGTCGATCAGGTCGTCGTGGACGAGGGCCGCGGCGTGGAAGACCTCGAGGGCGGCCGCAGCGGTGGTCGCGGCATCCGTGATCTCGGGCGCCGAGGGAGACGTGACGGATGCCTCCTCCACCGCCCTCCACCCGGCGATGCAGAAGCGTCCGCGGAGGCCCTTTCCGCCCCGCAGGGTCGACGCGGCGACCTCGACCAGGAGCGCCGCCTCGTCGCCCATCCGCGCGGTGCTCGTGCGCTGACCCGTGACGAAGGTGTCGAGTCGCTGGGAAACCGCCTCGACCGGGTCGCTATGGGGTGACACGGGCCTAGCCTAGTGATCCCAGCGCCGCGTAGAATCGAGGCGAAAGAGCCCAAAGAGGGGGATGCATGCCACTCTCCGAACAGGAGCAGCGTCTGCTCGACGAGATGGAACGCCATCTCATGCGCAACGACGCCGATGTCGTGAGCGCGCGCGGAGGCGGCCGTTCCCTGA
>Ga0180220_1000448_pt1 | contig 46063 bp, 41 predicted proteins | sample eDN5th37CBELigBY_FD_151335 | JGI IMG/M metagenome (GOLD analysis project Ga0180220, IMG submission 151335) | Enriched backyard soil microbial communities from Emeryville, California, USA - eDNA 5th pass 37_C BE-Lig BY (version 2) (version 2) | ecosystem: Environmental > Terrestrial > Soil >...
CGCGCCCAGCGTGCAGACCGGCCAATCGCCTCCGAACATCACGCGGTCGGGGCCGAACGCCTCGAGCATGTGGTGGATCACCGGCGCGAGGTCGTCGGCCTTCCAGGATCGTCCCTGGGTCGAGGCGATGATCCCCGAGATTTTGCCGCTGACGTTCGGCCGCGCGGCGAGGCGGTCGATGTCGCGCCGCCACGCCGAGAGGTCGCCGAAGATCGGTGGGTTCCCACAGTGGTCGAGGATGAACCGCGTCTCGGAAGCGGCCTCGACAAGCTCCGCGCCGTCGGACAGTTCGGCGTGCCTCATGCAAAGGTCGAAGCCGAGGCCCAGTTCGCCGAGTCGTTGAATCCCCTTGATGAAGTCGGGCTGAAGACAATAGCCCGGCGGGGTGTCCTTCCCGTGGAGGACCTGACGCAATCCCTTCACGACCGACTCTTTGGCCAGCGGTTCGATGTAGGCGTTGAAGCCTTCAGAGGCGGGGCGGCCGCCGATGACCGCCGCGACCAGCGCGGTTCGGCCGCTTCGGATCGTTTCGATGATTAAGCGGGCCTCGGTCTCGTGTTGGGCCGGATCAACGTCCACCTCAAGGTACACGGCCTTCGCGATGTTGAGCCCGGTGGTCGCTTCTTGATAATCGCTCCAAAGGGCGTCTTGGTTGAGCTCGGGAGCCCCGGCGAGCCAGGGGAGCCGGATCTTCGTAAGGTCCCAAAGGTGAACGTGCGTGTCGATGATCGGAATGGAAACGTCCGAGTCGTCGGCCCCGGCCGTTTCCGCGGCGAGCCAAGCGGCGGCGGCGCATCCCAGGAACTCGCGGCGGCTGGTGGTCATAAGCGGCTTCCTCCCGAGCATTCAAGCGGATTGGGTTCGAGCGAATTCTTGTTGTCGGACCTGATGGCGGTGGACTTTCTGGAGATCGACCCGAAAGCCGACGCCCGGTCGAGTTGGAACGTTGAAGAGCCCGGGCGTGGAGTGCTCGAAGGCGGGGCTGACGTAGTCGTCCACGAACCACCGAACGCTTGGCTCCAGGTCGCTTGGATACTTGCAGTTGGCCAAGGCCGCCAGGTGAACGCCGAAGGCCTGCCCCAAGCCAAACTCCGGAGTCGAGCCGACCCAGCAGGCCACGTCGTTTTGGAAACAATGGTCGTGGATCGCCCGCGCGGGGCCAAGCCCGCCGACCCGCTGGATTTTCAGGTTGACGATTCGGCAGGCGCCCCGGCGGATCGCCTCGGCCGTTTGCTCAAGGGTCGTCGCCGTCTCGTCGAGACAGACGGGAGTGGAAACGGCCCGTTGCAACGCGGCCAGGCCGTCGAGGTCGTCGGCCGCCATCGGCTGCTCGAACATCAGCAGGTCGAAGTCGTCGAGTTCGCGGAACAGTTCGATGTCGGCCGTGGTGTACTTTCCGCCGCCGTCGACCATGAGGGGAACGTCTTCGAAGTGGCTCCGAACCGCCTGAACCAATTCGATGTCCCGCCCCGGGGCGATCCGAATTTTGATCCGCCGGTATCCCTCGACCAAGTGGCTCTCAATCGATTCCAACAGTTCGACGATCGAGGGATAAAGCCCCAGGGCCATTCCGGAGGGAACCCCCATCGCGATCTGCTCTTCGTCGGCGCCGAGCAACTGGGCGACGGTCGCGTGATGGGCCTGTCCCAAAAGGTCCCAGAGCGCCGTCTCGGCTCCGGCGGCGGCGAGGCGGCCAACGCTCCAAGAGCCGACGAGGGCGCCGATGTCCTCGGAGCGGCTGATCGCGCGGCCCAACAAGCTCGGGGCGATCGTTTCCGTCAACTCCTTCCAGCAGGCCTCCAGCGCCGCGCTTCCCTCGGCCAACATGAGCGAGCATTCGCCGTGGGCGATGCCGGAGGAGGTTTCGAGGGTGACGAGGATCGCGTCCTTCTCCTGAGGCTCCATCGCCGTCGCCTCGGGCCAAAACTCCTTCATGGGTATCCGCAAGTGCGTCAGCGCGACGCGCTCGACGGGATCAGTGGCGGTGAACACGGCGATCCTCCCTCTTCGGTTCAAACAAGGCTCGGCCGACCTCGGACTTCAGTCCGGTCCGCGCTACCTATTTTATCACAACCCTTGACTCGGCATCAGCTTGTAAACGCCGGAATTGCCGATGGGCCGCGCTGTTGGTAGACTGGCAAAATCAAGACCCAAGACGCAAAGACCGATGACGCATCACCGAGGTTGGATCGAAAAATGAGTGGCCGCGCCGACCGTGCCCCGTGGTATCGCGACGGATTGTCGTTCACCTGCACCCGTTGCGGAGCGTGCTGCACGGGGGCGCCGGGCTACGTCTGGGTCTCGACCGACGAGATCGCCCGGCTGGCCGAGTTCCGGGGAGAATCACCCGAGGAATTCTCCAGGCGGTTCGTCCGGCGAGTCGGGACGCGTTACAGCCTGATCGAGAAGCCGGGAGGCGACTGCGTCTTTTGGAACAAGGACGCGGGCTGCCTGGTCTACGAAGCGCGACCGATCCAGTGCCGAACCTGGCCGTTCTGGGCCGACAACGTCGAAACCCCCGAAGACTGGGAGCGCACCAAAGAGGTTTGCCCCGGATCCGGACAGGGACGACATTACTCGGCCGAGGAAATCATCGAGTCGATCGGGAAGATCCGACCATGACCACCGAATCGGCAACCGGTCGATTGAAGCGCCTCGCCGACGAAGCCCGCGGTCCGCTGGCGGATCTGTATCGGGATTTGGACCGGGCCGTCTCGGAACTGGCGCCCGTCTGCGAGTTGAGCGGCCGATGTTGCCGCTTCGAGGAATACGGTCACACCCTGTTTGTGTCCGAAGTCGAAGCGGCCGTTCTGATCGCCGACGCCCCGGCGCCGGTTCGCCCCCTGGATTCCGGGGCGACCTGCCCCTGGCAAGATTCCAAGGGCCGTTGCGTCGCCCGCGAGGCCCGGCCCTTGGGATGCCGCGTCTACTTCTGCGACCCGCGATACGAGGACCACGCCCCGACGATCTCCGAGCGTTTCCTGAGTCGCCTCAAGGCCCTCTGCGACGCCCGAGGCTGGGCTTGGAACTACGCCCCCCTCCATCGGCACTTGGCCGTCGCCGATTCCGAGGGCGAATTGGCTCCCGCCGTCGCGGCCGACGGGGCGACCCAAGCCGCGCCGCCGCGCGATTCCGCCGCGCCTCCGGAGCCCGCCCCCGAGACCGGATCGAAAGCTCGTCCCAGCGCGTTGGAAGACGCCCGAGACGAGCCGCGACGCGGGTTTTTGCTTGACATTAATCCTTGCGACAAATACAGTTGAGCCGTTCCGTCCCCCTTTCTCACCGAGCCGACGCGCCATCGTTTTGGAGATCGCCGACGTGACGAAAAAAGAGATCGTGAAGAAAATCTCCGAAGACATCGGCATGACTCAGCTCAAGACCAAGGACATCGTCCAGCGCACCTTGGACGCGATTATTGCGACCCTCGTCTCCGAGGGGCGAATCGAGCTGCGCAACTTCGGCGTTTTCGAGGTCAAGCGGCGGGCTCCACGCAAGGCGCGCAACCCTCGAACCGGCGTCAAGGTGTACGTCCCCTCCAAGAACGTCGTCACCTTCAAGCCGGGCAAAGAGATGGAGGAATTGGTTCGAAAGATGAATTCGGAAAATCTTCCGCTATTGCACGACGCCCGAGATGCCGATGTAAAAGCCAACGGGCCCATCAAGCCGATGCCCGCGCCCCGGACTCATCCCTCCGAGGAGTGAGTCCGAGGCCGACGCCTCGATCGATTCCAAAAGCTATTCTGGATCGGCTCCCGTCCCCTCGGACGAGGCCGAACGCCAGGAGGGACCGGCGGAAAGTTCGAGATCGACGAGATGGACCGACGCGGTCTTGTGGTTGCAACCCAAGACCCCCATCGGGAAGGGATGCCGACTCGAGCCGTGGCTGGACGCCCCGGCGTTGAGTCCACGAATCAGACCCGGGCAAGGAGTGGCCGGCGAGACTGATTCGCGCGTTATCGAAGGCGGGAGGAGCCCGACATGCGAAAATTTTTGGCGGCCATGGCCATCCTGGTCGCCTCCATCGCCCTGTTTGAGGGCTGCGCGCCGGTGCCGCTGCCGCGTTACGCGGCGTACAAGCCCAGGCGCGTCGAACAACTGCTCAACGAGTCCGAGAACCTCCGCCAGGCCGGCGACGACTGGGAGCGCTTCTGGCTTCTCGACCAGCCTTCGCACATGACGCCGTTCCGGACCCATGGTGGCCTCGGGCCCTGATCCGGCCCCAGCGCCATTGCTGATCGCCAATCCAAGGACCGACCGGGGGAAGTCGCCCCGGTCGGTCTTTTCTTTGCGCCGACCTCTCGTTTCAGCAGTCGCGAACCCGCGCCCGCCCCGGCTTCCGAAGAATCATCGTCTTCATTTTTTTCGGACCTTGCATTAGGTTCAAGCCGCAAATCCCGGATGGCCGATACCCGGGACAACGGGCTTGAATTCGGCACGGATTCGCCGAGCGAAAGGAGCTGGGATAATGGCGCTTGTTTATTCGGAGTTGATTCACGCGACGGCCATTATCGACCCCGACGCGATCCTTGCGCCGGACGTCCAGGTTGGCCCCTACGCCATCATCGAAGGCCCGGTCCGGGTCGGATCGGGATGCGTCATCGAGGCGCACGCCTGCCTCAACGGCCCCCTAACGATGGGGCGAGACAACTTCGTTGGCCACGGTTGCGTGCTGGGCAAGAGCCCGCAACATCGTGGATATCGCGACGAGCCCACCGGGCTTGAGATCGGCGACGGCAACATCTTTCGCGAGTTCTCCACGGTTCACCGTGGCACCGCGCAGGGGAACGGGACGACCATAATCGGCAACCGCAACCTGTTCATGTGCAACGCCCACCTCGGACACGACGCGCGCGTCGGCGACAATTGCACGGTCGTCAACAACGCCCTCGTCGCCGGTCACGTCACGCTGGAGAGCGGCTGCATCCTCTCCGGCAACACCGCGGTCCAGCAGCGCGTGCGCGTTGGCCGCCTGGCGTTGTTGGGGGGAATGGGCGCCACGTCGAAGGATATCCCGCCGTTCATCCTTCAGCAGGGATACAATTGCGTGACCGGGCTCAACCTCGTCGGTTTGCGACGCGCGGGCGTCGGCCACGAGGCCATCAACGCGCTTCGTCAGGCGTTCCGGATCTTCTACCGCGAAGGACGGACCATTTCGGCCGCCCTGGATCGCATCGACGCCGAATTCGGAGGCGTCGCCGAGGTCGCCGAGTTCGTCGAGTTTGTTCGCCAATCCAAGACCGGCGTCAACCCCGCCCGATCCAGCGACCGGGAAAACTACGACGTCCACTGACCAAACGCCGTTCGCGAGGCGCTTCGGCTCGCTTGGCGACGCGCCCGGAGGCTCAGTCGCTCTTATTATTGATGCGGCGTCGCACCCGGGCGAACTCCTCCTCGTTCAAATCGCCCTGGGCGCGAGCCCGTTCAAAGGCGTCGAGCAGCTCCGCGGGCGAGGCGGGATCGAGTTCCTCGTGAGCCTCCCGCCACGACGTGTAGGCCAAAATCCCCGCCCAGATCATGGCGCCGACCAGAGCGGCGAGGCCCACATAATAGTAGAGCGGCGACGACTCCTCGGCCGCGAACAAGCAAGGCCATGCGCCCAGACTCGACGTCACGTCGTCCGTCCTCTTTGATCTCAATGCGTCGTTGGATTCACGTTCCGACTCGCCGGCGCGGACCCGCTCGAGGCGCGCCCCAAATGGCCGGCCGTCGCTCCGGCGGCTTGATCCCCTCCAAGGGAAATATGGCGCCAAAGCCGATCCACCACTTTGCTTGACCACCCCGCGTGATTATACTGACTGTGGGGGAGAAGGGGAGCGCCTCGCGCCCCCGCTCGTCATTTCTCCCGCCGCCTCAGGCGTTGACTGGCCGAAGAACGTAAGAGGGAAAGGGAATTCCTTCGGTCGTTCACATTCAAATACAGGAGCGCGCCCATGATCCGCCCGAGTCGTCGCGTAATGGCTCTCTGTCTCTTGGGGCTTGGCGCCGTCCTCGCTCCCTCCTCGGTTCGCGCCCAGGTGGCCATCGGCGACATCACCGCCGATCCGTTCGCCTTCTATTACGCTTTTTACCTCCCCAACCAGCAGATGCAGGCCATGCGGCCCCGCCCCGACGACACGATCAACCAGGCGGTCCAGCAACGCCAGTACTACGCGGCCGCGCAGCGCCGCTCTCTATACAACCCCATCTCCCCCTACACCGACTCCGAGTTCGACCCCCTGCGGCCCTACTCGCAGCAACAGGGACGAGAGCGGATCGCGCAAGTCCAACGCTTCATTCAGGATCCCTCCAACGCCGACGGCACCGGCCCCTCCCTTTACTACGGTCGCGCAAGCCAATACTTCCCGGGCCTGCGCACGGGGCGTGGTCCCAACTCCAACGTCGGCATGGGCAACCGACGAATCGGCGGCGGCGGCTTCCGCGGCATGGGCGGCATGGGGGGCATGGGCGGCATGGGCATGCCCGGTATGGGCGGCATGGGGGGCATGGGCGGCATGGGCTGAGAGCCTGGGGACCTCGATCTCCCCTCGAAGCGCGGACGAGTGGCGGATCGGAGCCGATGCGTCCACTCGTCCCCGAAGGACTAGGGTCGCGAGACGCGCCTGGGAGTTGATTGGTTCGGAGGAATGGTCGTGGCGGAAGGACCGGATCGGCGGCGATTGACCCCCGAGGAGCGCGCCAATCTGGTCGCCCTCATTGACGGCGAGCTGACGGAGGCCGAGTCGCGCGCCCTGACCACCAAGCTCACCCAGAGCGCGACGGCTCGGCGCGAGGTCGAGATGCTTAAGAGGACCTGGGAGATCCTCGACCAACTGCCGCGCCCCGCCGTCAACGACCAGTTTCACGAGCGAACCCTCAGCTACATTCGCTCCGTCGAGATTCGGACCGAGAAGCGTTTCGACTCCTTCACAAAGACCGCGGCGTTCGTCCTGCGATGCTCCGCCTGCGTTCTGACCGCCGCCGCGGCCGCGCTCGCCGCCCGGGAGGTGACGAAGCGGGCGTGGGCCAACCCGGACGAGCGGGTGGTTCAGGACCTTTCCCTGGCGGAGCGCCTCGACGAGTATTTGGAGGTTGGCGATTTCGATTTCCTGGAGCGGTTGAGGCATTCCCCCGAATTTGGAGCGAGTCATTAGCGTCTTCCACATGACGGGCGTCGCCGGATCCCGTCGCTCCCGCGCGCGACTCGCGGGACCGGCCGCGGCGGCCGTCCTGGCGCTCTTCGCCGGCGCTGGGCTTCTCGATGAGAGTCGAACGCGGTACCTCCAGATGTCGCCCGTCGCGCGGCAAGAGCTGCTCGAATCGCTCCGCCGTTTCGACCAGCGGCTGCGTCCCGATCAGCAGCGGGCCGCGAGGGCGATCGACGACCGGCTCGGCGCGATGCCCCCCGAAGAACGGGACGCTTATCTGAGGGTTCTTCGTCGCCATCACAATTGGCTCGCGAGCCTACCCGAGCCGATTCGCGACGAACTTTTGAGCCTGCCGACGACCGAACGCCTCGACCGAATGCGAAGCCTCTTCGCGAAATACCCGCTCCCCAGCGACCAGGCTCGCTCCCCCTTGGATTTCATCCAAATCGGCGGGACCGGGATTTTCGAGGTGGCGTCGCTTTGCAAGATTTGGATCGAGATCGCGCCCCAGGAGCGAAAGCGGATCGACGAACTGCCCGCCGGCGAGCGCCGAGCGGAACTCTTGCGCATTGGTCGAGAACGCAAGATCCCGCGGGCGCTTGTTCCGGACGATTTTTCGATGGAATATTGGGTCGATCGGGCGGAGGCTCGAATCAAAGAATTGCGCGAGGGCGCGACCAATCCGAACGACTGGATCGGCCGGCTCGAAGCGCGGATCAACGCGGCGGAGGAGCGCCAGGCCGATGGAGAGCAACGCGTTCCCCCGTTCCTCCATCGGTTGGCCGTGAATCTCTACCTACAGGAACACAAGCCCGAGCATCCCGTGGATCCCGTTCGCCTTTCCCGGTTTCTGGAGGCGATGCCGCCTTGGATCCAATCGACCTTTTATCCGTTTCCCGGCGACGAGGCGAGGAGACGCTCGACGCTCGTTTACCGACTGGTTTTCCCGCACCCGGAAGAGTTTGGGGCTCCGGGGCGCGGACGGGCGACCGACGTCCCCCCGGCGACCGCCGCTCCGCCCAAAGCCGCTCCGTCTCCCGCGTCCGCTCCGCGCCAAGGCGCCGAGCGGACGCCGTTTTGAACCTCCATCCCCAACCAAAAAGGACCCCAGCGCATGAGCCGTGACGAGAAGGATCTCGCCTGGATGCGCCTGGCCCTGGCCGAGGCCGCCAAGGGTCGCGGCGCCGTCGAGCCGAATCCCATGGTCGGCGCCGTCGTGGCGCGCGACGGGGTTCTCCTGGGCGCGGGATTTCACGCCCAATTTGGCGGCCCTCACGCCGAGGTCGAGGCCCTGGCCGCGGCCGGCGAGCGGGCGCGCGGGGCGACCCTTTACGTGACGCTCGAACCGTGTGGGCATCACGGCAAGACGCCCCCTTGCGTCGACGCGATCCTCCGCGCGGGGATCGCCCGCGTGGTCGTCGCGCACCAGGACCCGTTTCCCGAGGTGGCCGGTCGCGGGTTGGCTCGGCTTCGGGAGGCCGGGCTTGAGGTGGAAGTCGGCCCGCTCGCCGAGCCCGCCGTCCAACTCAACGCGCCCTTCCTGAAGCGGATCTTCACGGGCTCGCCCTACGTCATCGCCAAGTGGGCCATGACGCTCGACGGAAAGACGGCGGTCGAGAACGGCGACAGCCGCTGGATTTCCTCGCCCGCGTCCCGCGCCTTGGTTCATGAGGTCAGGGGCCGCATGGACGCCATCGTCGTCGGGATCGGAACCGCGATCGCCGACGATCCCCAACTCACGGCTCGGCCGAAAGGTCCGCGCGTTCCGGTTCGCGTCGTCCTCGACGGCCGAGCGCGACTGCCGGAGTCCTCGCGCCTCGCGGTCACGGCCCGCGAAACGCCGACCCTCGTGGCCGTCGCCGAGGCCGCGCCCGAGGATCGGCGCGGTCGGCTTCGGTCGCTCGGTTGCGAGGTCGTCGAGTTTCCCGGCTCGTCACGGCCGTCGATCGTTCCGCTGTTGGAGGAACTCGGTCGTCGAGGGATGACGAATGTGTTGGTCGAGGGAGGAGGGCTCGTCATGGGGGCTTTCTTCGACGCCGACCAAATCGATGAGGTCGACGTCTTTCTTGCTCCGTGGATCGAAGGTGGAGATCATCCACGGACCCCCGTTCGAGGACGGGGACGCTCGCTGATGAGCGAGTCGCTGAGACTCGAACGGCTCGAACATTCGGTTGTCGACGGCGACGCGAGGATCCAGGGGACGATCCCCCGTCCTTGGCGGTCGAAACTGGAGACGCTGATCGCGCGCGGCGAGGCCGGGCCCTCTTGACCGTCCGCGTGGTGTGCAACTATGATCGAGAACGGCGACGGCATGGATGTTGCCCGTCGCGAGGGTTCTCCCCGAAATGGAGAGGCGCCCCGTGAGCGGCTCACGAAACGAGCGACTGAACGAGAAGCCGGCTCCCAAGGCCGTCGTGGGCCGGGTCAGCCTGTATCTCAGGCAACTGGAGGCGCTTCAGCTCGAAGGCCTAAATAAAGTCTCAAGCCGCCAACTCGGCGAGCCCTTCGGCATCAAGAACGCCCAGGTTCGCAAGGATCTCGCGTTCTTTGGGCAATTTGGGCATCCCGGCGTCGGGTACAACATCGACGATCTGATCTCGGTGCTGAGACGGATCCTGGGCGTCGACAAGGATTGGCCCCTGGCCCTCGTCGGGCTCGGCAACCTGGGACGAGCCCTGCTCCGATATCGAGGGTTCCGATCCCGGCGCTTCCGCATCGTGGCGCTCTTCGACAACGACCCCCGGAAAATCGGTCAGTTTTATGAGGGGATGTGCGTCGAGCCGATCGACGCCTTGCCTCAAAGCCTGTCGCGACACAAGGCGATCCTGGCCCTGCTCTGCGTCCCGGCCGACTCGGCGCAGAAGGTCGCCGATCAGATGGTCGCCGGCGGAATCCAGGGGATCTTGAATTTCGCCCCGGTCCCCCTGGCGGTTCCCCAACACGTCAACGTTGTGGCGGTCGACCTGAGCATCCAACTGGAAAATCTGGCGTACAAAGTCCAAAAGACCCAGGATGAGATTTCCCGCGCAAGCTAGTCTTCCCCCCGCGAGTCCGATTCGTTAGAATGGCCGCACGCTTACCCGGTGGTGAAACGGTATCACAACAGGTTTTGGTCCTGTTTTTCCAGGTTCGAATCCTGGCCGGGTAGCTTTTTCCCCTCTCGATTGGGTCCATCGCGACCCCGATCTCACGCCGGTTCGGAACCGAATTTGCGTCAACTCTAATGATCGGTTCGGTTTCTCGCCAACCCCCCTCCTCCGCGAAAAGCCCCTAGGTTTACAGTTGGCGACGCTTTAGGCGTACTTTGGCGAATTGATCTCGCCAGAGAAGACCCGCTTTCAGCCTTGGCCCGAGGCGGGGGGATGGTTGAGCCTCGCCTCCAGAGGCCGCGGCGGTTCCGAGCCACCGGGCGCCCGCTCCAAAATCCGGATCGACAAAAAAACTCGACCGGGTGTTAGAGCGCTTTTCGTAGAGCGCTTCCTCGCTCCCAGGGCTTCCCCGAGCCACGCAAGCCCAGGGCGATCGACGATCGCGACGAGCGACGAGGAGGGCTAGACCACCATTGAGTCGCGACTCTTTCCGATGATCATCGGGCCAGGCGATCGACCGAAGAAGCCCTGATGACGGGTTGAGCTTAATCATCATGCGGTGTTGATTTCGCGGATCGCATCTGTCTGATTAATCTAGCACCACCGGCTTTTAGGTTTAATTTAACGAACAGTGATGTTGTTTTCTAAAGTTGGACCAGACGGACCATTGACTAACTGCGTTCTCGTTCGTTAGCTTGAGGCACTTGTTCGGAATGACGGGTCGTGTTTTCCTCGCGTCGCCGAATCACTCAACGGGAATTGCAGAAGGAGACAGGCAGTGATCAAACTTCACCACGTTCTCTTGGCGGGGGCCCTACTGGGCCTCTCCACGGTTTCGGCACAGGCCGGTTTCACGGGTTCGCTCGGCGTGAGCGGCAGCAGCGTGACGCAGAGCCCCGGCGATCTCAACACCAGCACCGTGTTCAACGCCGTCGACAATCTCGTGTTGTCGCCCGGCACCCTCGACTTTGCCACGGTGCCCATTCTGACCTCCTTCGGCGCCACCACCATCGACTTGAACGTTGCGAACGGCTTTGGCTTCTCGCTCACCAACGACCAATGGGGCACGTTCACCGCGACGGACGGCTCGATCTTCAACAACGATCGGCCCAGCACCCTGACCCTCGCCGTCACGGGCACTTACGTGGGCGGAAGCGCGAATCTCGGCGTGAACACGACGTTCGCGGCGCTGATCACCTTCACCCAAGTCCACGGTCCGTCGGGTCCCGGCGTGCTGTTGCAGCAGATCTCGATCGACGTGCCGGCCGTTCCCGAGCCGTCCTCGGTCGCCCTCGGCGCCATCGGCCTGGTCTCGCTGGGCCTCGTCGCCCTCCGCAAGCGTCGCTCGGCCAACTGAGCGGAACGAAGGCCCCGGCGGGTCTGAGAGCAGAGCGGTGGTTATCCGCGGCGTTCGATCCTTCGGGATCGGACGCCTTTTTTTGTTGGGCTCCGGCGTTCCAAATCCGCCGAGAGGTCCTCGCGTGGCGTCGTCGTTTAGGCTGGGGCGGGTTCCGGCGTGGTTTTTCCACAACGGAGCCTTGACGCCTTGGACCCCTTTGGTCTTGCATGCTTGTGGCGGCGCCTTGTTACGTTCGTGGCGCTCCGTTAGAATCCCGGCGACCCCAAACCACGAGCGTTGAGAAAACATCCAGCTTTAATCGACCGAGGACCCGGGGCGCCTTCAGGAGTCCGTTGCCGATGACGCGCGTTGTCCGCATGGGGAAGGTCGTCCCCTTGATTGTTCTGGGCCTTCTCGCTATGCCCTCGCAGGCGGCCTCCGCGGGGGTGATCGGAAGCTTTGACGTCCATGTGGCTGGTCAACACATCGGCGTGGTGGGCTTCGATGTCTATGAAGACTTGCCAAGCCCCGACTTGGTCAGCATCTTGATTCGGGGTGGATTCGATCCCAGCGGGTCTCACGCTCTGGCCGCCGGCTATCAATACCTCTGGCTGCAAACCGTCAACTCGACGGTTCCGATCTACGATTGGCAGCTTCCGGGGCAGACGTACATGGATCGCGCCCGGTTTGGCGACGAAGACGAGATGGTCGCCGACGGTTCACCCTTCTATAATTTTTACCGGGGGCCGAATCCGGAGCCTCCGCTACACGCTCTCGGCTTCACCGACAACCCGGCGCGCGTTCCGGGTGATCTGGCGGGCGTTGGCTTCGACGGGACCTGGGCGTTGACCCTGGTCGCCGCGCAAACGCCTCCGGAGGAGAGCGACCCCAATGACGTCCGCGACATCTTCGCTCTCTCGACCTTCCTTTGGGGATTCACGGTCGATCTCGACGGCAAGGTGGCGCTTAAGGACATTACCCAGGTCGCTCCCGAGTCGACGGATCTCTTCGCGACGTTCGCAAACGATCCCGACGCCCGGACGTTTGGAGATTCCTGGAGGCTGCTCTCCGGCCCGCCGGGGGGCGGCGTGACGCCGGTGGTCCCCGAGCCGTCCTCGCTCGCCATGGGCCTGGCCGCCGTCCTCATCGCCGGTTGCGGCGCCCTCTGGAGCGCGGTCGACGGAACCGGGTCGCGGCCTAATCACGGGGAGGTCGCCGCGGCGATCCCTCGATCTCAAGAGGGTGGATCATGTTTAACTTGGGTTCGATCCAGCACAGCCTTCGGGATTTCGGCTTCGAGGGATGGCTCCTCTACGATTTTCGGGGCGGAAACGAACCGGCCCGGCGGGTGCTGGATCTGGGCGGAAAGCCGCCGGGATCCCGGCGCTTCTTTTACATGATCCCTGCCCAGGGAGAGCCTCGAAAGCTCGTCCACGCGATCGAGCCGAGGGCCCTCGACCATCTGCCCGGCTCCAAGACGGTCTACATGTCGTGGCGAGAACTGGAGGAAGGCGTCGCGAATCTGGTCTCGGGCGCGAAGCGGGTGGCGATGGAGTACGCCCCCGGGGTCTCAAACCCCTATGTCTCCAAGGTCGACGCCGGCACGATTGAATTCGTTCGCGGGCTGGGGATCGAGGTCGCGTCCTCCGGCGACCTGATCCAGCTCTACGAGGCGACCTGGGACGACGATCAATGGAGCATGCACCTGGAGGCCGAGAAGCACACCACGGCGGCCTTCGACATCGCCTGGCGGCTGATCGCCGATCGAACGCGGGATGGCGGTGGCGTTCGGGAGACCGAGGTTCAAGAGGCGATCCTCGACCATTTCCGAAAGCATGAACTGACCACCTACAGCCCTCCCAACGTGTCGGTCAACGAGCATTCGGGCGACCCGCACTACGAGCCGAAGGCCGGGAGCGACGCGGTCATCCGCTCGGGCGATTTCGTGCTGATCGACCTATGGGCGAAGCTCGACAAGCCGCGCTCCGTTTACAGCGATCTGACGCGGGTGGCCTACGTCGGCGAGTCGGTTCCCGAGAAGCACGAGCGAATCTTCGGCATCGTGGCCGCCGCGCGCGACGCGGCCATCTCTTGCGTTGAAGAGGCGTTTGGGGCCGGTCGCGAGCTTCGAGGCTTCGAGGTGGACGACGCGGCCCGCAAAGTCATCGCGGACGCGGGTTTCGGGAAGTGGTACATCCACCGCACGGGCCACAGCATCGGCCAAGAGGTCCACGGCAACGGCGCCCACATGGACAACCTTGAGACGCGCGAGGAGCGCCGGGTTTTACCCCGAACCTGCTTCTCGATCGAACCGGGGATCTATCTGCCCGAGTTTGGGATCCGCAGCGAGGTGAACGTCTTCGTCGACGCCTCGAAGCAAGTCCACGTCACCGGCGGATTGCAGAAAAGCGTCGTCGCGATCCAGGCTTAACGCGGCGCCGAAGCGCGGCTGCGGGCCGCGCTCCGTTCCGGCTGATCGTCGTGAGGCCGGACCCCTGGATTGGGACCGGATGCGCGCTTTTCGCTCGCTTAGGCGCGGAATCCGTGTTGCTTTTGATGGACTCCGCCGTCGTAGTTTTGGGTGGTTTTAAAACGCTCGTGGCGGCCGTCGCCGGCGGCGACCTGATATTTGGTTTCGAGGGCGACCATCTCGTCGCGGGGCATCGGCTTGAATTCGCGGACGATCTTGAGATTCTGGTCGAGAACCCGCTCGGAATCGATGCCCGACACCAGCGTTGAGATCGGCAGCGAGAGGACGTAGCGCAAGGCGTCTTCGACGGGAATCCCGGCGTCCCGGACGATCCCTCCTCCGCCTCCGAGGCTCTTCATGCCGATGGCGCCGATTCCGCGCTCGTTGAGCACCGGAAGGACCTGACGCTGAAAGCTCCGGAATTTGGCGTCGAGGACGTTGAGCGGCATTTGCACGCTCGCCCAGTCGTAGGGCATCGACAGCATCTTGAGATGAATCTCGGGGTGCTTGTGCCCCGTGAAGCCGATGTGGCGGACCTTGCCTTGTTCCTTCGCCTTGAGGGCGAATTCCAGGGCGCCTCCGGGGGCGAAGATCCAATCGGGGTCGTTGTCATAGTTGATCTCGTGGAACTGCCAGAGGTCGATATGGTCGGTTCGCAGCCGCCTTAGGCTGTCCTCCAAGTTCGACTGGGCGTCCTTGGCGGTGCGGCCGCAGCACTTGGTCATGAGGAACACCTTGTCGCGCAGGTTTCCCTCGGCCAGCGCCTTGCCCATGCGCTCCTCGGCCTTGCCGTCCATGTAGTCCCAGCAGTTGTCAAGGAAGGTGATCCCCTCGTTCACGGCTCGCTGGATCAACCGAAGGGCGTCCCGCTCGTCCTCGGCCGTGCTGGAGTGGAAGCCGCCCAAGCCCAAAAGCGACACCTTCTCGCCGGTCTTTCCCAAAGGGCGGAGCGGAACGCCGGCTTGATTGGTTTCCTGGGCCGCGCCCAACGACGCTCCGCCGAGCGCGGTTGCCACGAGCCCCGCCTTGCCGGCGTGAAGAATGTCGCGACGACTTGGGACGGCGTGAGTTGGGTCGGTCATGGGAGTGTTTCTCCGACTTGGGTGTTGGGACGCGACCATCTCGCCCGATTAAACCATTCGAAAGTATACTCCGCAAATCCCGAACCCGTCTGGAAGAATTTTCAACGCGCCGGCTGGCTCTCGCGATGGCCGAGCAAATACTCCAACAGGTTGTTGAAATCGGCTTCGGGAATCTGGTTGGCCAGATCGGCGGGCATGGGCGAAATCTGGGCGACTTGGCGCTCGTCGATCTCATCCAGCGGGACTCGGATTTCCTTGCCCAGCGAATCGGCGAGGATCAGGATTTGGCCCTCCTCGCGGAGCAAGAGCCCCGAGATGACCCGGCCGTCTTGAAGCGCCAGGTTGGTGACGCGGAAGTTTTGGTCGACGTTCCGGTTGGGGTCGAGGATGTCTTCGAGCAGGCGATCCAGGCCCCGAACGCCAATGCCGTCGAGTTGGGGACCGACGTGCGCCCCCTTCCCCTCGATCTGGTGGCAGGCGCCGCAATGCGTCTCGAACGCCTTGGCGCCCGCGGCCGGGTCTTTCGACGCCGCGAGAAAGCTCTCCCGGCGCTCGTCGATCAGCTCCTTGAGCTTCTGACCGGCGGGCGGAAGACCGTCAAGAAGCTCGGCGATTCGCTCGCCAAGGCTGGGAATCTCCGCGTTCTCAAGGCCGATGGTGATCGGACGTTGCTGAAGCAGGCGGGCCGACGCCTTGCCGGCGGCGATCGCCTCCAAAAGCGCCCCGGCGCCCTCCTTGTGTCGGACCAACGCGGCGGCGGCCGTCGCCTGAAGCGCTTCGGGCAAGGTCGTCAGCGACTCCAAGACCGCGGCGCGGGCCTCGGGCCGGTCGATGTTCGCCAGGGCGATCGCCGCCGATTCGCGGACGGGATTGGGCGAACCGCCGTCGTCGAGGGTCGCCTTCAACCGCGACATCGCCAACACGGGATCCAGTTCCACCACCGCCGAGAAGGCTTCCGCCCGCCTGGCCTCGGGAAGATCGTCGCGATTGGAAACCGTGTCGAGCGTGGGAATCGTCTCCTTGAGCCGAAGGTCGCGCGCGGCTCCGATTCCCCTCCCCACCTCGTCGGCGTTCGTCGAGGCGAGCATGGTCACGACCAGGCCGAGGGCCGCGTCTTGAACCTTCGGGCTCGGCGCTTGTCCCCGCTCTTGGCCTCCCTGGAGGATCATCCGCAGAAGCGCGAGCCGCTCATCGGGCGAGCGATCTCCGGCCTGAGCGATTTGAAGCAGCGCGTCGGCCGGGTCGCCGGCCCCGTATCGGGCGACGTGGTGGATGAATCGGGCGAGGTTGGTCGGGCTCTGTTCGGTCTTTCGCGCGCGGTCGAGCAGAAACTCGGCGGCTTGGGCGGAGGGGACGGCGACCGCCACGTCGGCCAGGTCGTCCAGGTCGCGCGGGTTGAGCGTCAGGGCGTCGAGTCTCGACCAAACGTCGTCGCGCTTCAACTGGTCGCGGAGCGCGATTCGGGCGACGTGAATCAAGTGATCGTCCTCGGCGGCGGTCGTCTGGCGCAGTCGCAAAAGAGGGCGGACATGGTCCAGGTCGGCGTGCGCGCCCAGGACCTCGGCGGCGGCCCGTCGGACATTCGGATCCTTGTCGTCGATCGATCGCAGCGCGAAGGTCTCCAAGCGAGGCGGAAGCGCGGTTCGCTCGGTGAGGATCCGGAGTCCGTGGACGCGGATCAATGGGTCATCCGCCCCGTCGGCGACTCTCATAAACAAGTCGTCGTCGACCTTGCCCAGACGCTCCACGGCCCAAAGCGCGTGGACGGTCTGGACGGACGATTCCGAGCCCGAGGAGAGCAGCGCGCGCAGCTTTTCGGCGGCCTCGTCGCCCCCGCGGTCGACAAGCTGGTTGGTCGCGGCGATCCGGACGGCCAGGTTGTCGGCCTTCAGGTCTTCGATGAGGGACTCGACGCTCGACTCGACGCGGTCGACCATGACCGGCGGGGGCGCGGTCTCGCGATCCCCCTTGTAGACGATTCGCCAGATCCGGCCGCTTGTCCGGTCGCGGCCGGGGTGGGTGAGCGGGACCTCGTAATGGCCGATGATCCGGTTGTAGAAGTCGGCGACGTAGAGAGCGCCGTCGGGGCCGAGTTCGATGTCGACGGGGCGAAACCAGTTGTCCTCGCTCCAAAGGAAGTCGGGCTGTTCAATTCCCTTGGGGCTTGACCCGCGCCACTCGACCTGGTCGAGATTGATTCGATTGGTCACGACGTTGCCGATGAAGACCGCGCCGCGGTACTTCTCGGGAAACTGGTCGGCGGCGTAGTACGAGATTCCCGCGATGCCGGTTGAGCCGTGGTCGTGCGAGACCATCTCGGGGGCGAAGCCCAGGCCGTCGTCGGGCTTGCCGAAGCTCGGGTAGTAACCGCCTCGGATGAGTTGATAGATCGGCCGGCTGTGGCAATCGCAGGAGTAGAGGTTGCCCATCGGGTCGAAGGCCAGGCCGAACGGGTTGACCTGACCGTGGGTGATCTGTTCCAGGTGGGATCCGTCGGGCCGCAGCCGGTAGACGTTGCCGGAGTTCATCGTGATCGCCCGGCCGTCCTTGCCGGCGACCGTGGAGGTGTTCGCGAACCCATGGCAGGCGTAGATCCAGCCGTCGAAGCCCCAGGTGAACGAGTTGGTCATCCCATGGGTGTCTTGATGGCCGATGACGCCGTAGTAGGCTTCTTTGACGTCGGCCTTGCCGTCGCCGTCGTCGTCGCGAAGCAGGTAAATGTTGGGTATGCCGTGGACCAGGGCGGCGCGGGCCGACGGCAGGGGAAGGACGCCGATGGGGATGTTCAGGCCGTCGGCGAAGGTCTCGATCTTGCGGGCTCGGCCGTCGGTTCCGAAGTCGGAGAGGATCTTGACCGAGTCGCGCGGCGTGACGCCCTCCTCGGCCGCGTAGGGATACTCCACCGTATCCGTGACCCACAACCGTCCCCGGTCGTCGAAGGCGATGTTGAGGGGCTTCTGGATGTCGGGCTCGGCGGCGACCAGTTGCACCTCGAAGCCGGGGGGAACGTGGAGCGCCTTTTGCGTTTCTTCGGGCGATCGATGGGGGAAGGTCGAGACGTCTTGGACCGGCGCGGGCTCTTGGGCGAAGACCGGCCCGGTGGTTTCCAGGGGCGACGTCGCCGCGATGAGCAAAACCAGTCCGAGCTTGCTAACTCGTTGCATGCCGATCCTCTCCAAGTTTTGACGCGGGGGGGAATTCAACAAAAGGCGAGAGCCGTCCGGGGGACGGTATTTTAGCCGAAGAATCCTCCTGCGGATATCGGGTCGTGAAGGAATAAGTCGGGGCCGCCCCGACGGTCGTCGATCCGGTTGCCGTTGACCAAATCGCCCCATCAACTACAATTTCCCTCAAGTTTTCCGAGAGTTGAATGTCAGGAAGGATCAAGGCGAGGCGATGGCCGAAGAGTCGCGGGATGGTCTGGAGGCGGCGCGAGCCGAAAAGTTGAAGCGAATCGCCGCTCTGGGGGTTGATCCCTGGGGCCGGCGATTCGACGGTCATCAAGCGATCGCCGAGGTTCGCGCGCTCGAACCGCCGCCCGCCCCCGAGGGAGAGCCTCAAGAGCCCGGCCCAACCGTGCGGATCGCCGGGCGGATCATGCTGAGGCGCGGACAGGGGAGAGTCGTCTTTCTCGACGTCCGCGACTGGACCGAGCGGATCCAGGTCTTCATCGGCAAGAAACAGGTCGGCGAACGGGGTTGGGCGCTCGTCGACGAACTGGACCTGGGCGACCTGATCGGCGTCGACGGAACCCTCGGGTTCACCAAGACCGGCGAATTGACCGTCTTCGCCACTGAATTGACCTTCCTCGGCAAGAGCCTGACCCCTCCGCCCGAGAAGTGGCACGGGCTGACAGACCTCGAGGCGCGGTATCGCCGCCGGTACGTCGACCTGTTCTCCAACCCCGAGTCGCTTCAGACGTTCCTGGGCCGCTCGAAGATCATCCGGGCCTTCCGCAAGGTGATGGAGGAGCGGGGATTCGTCGAGGTGGAAACGCCGACGATGCAATCGATCGCCGGCGGCGCGGCGGCCCGGCCGTTCGTGACGCACCACAACGCGCTCGGGCTCGAGCTGTTCCTTCGGATCGCGCCCGAGCTGTATCTGAAGCGGCTTTTGGTCGGCGGCATGGAGCGGGTCTTCGAGATCGGCCGGGTTTATCGCAACGAGGGCATCAGCCCCAAGCACAACCCGGAATTCACGATGATGGAGGCGTATCAGGCCTACGGCGACTATCATTCGATGATGGATTTGACCGAGGCCGTGATCTGCGGGGCGATCGAGGCGATCGGCGGCGGCTACGAGCGTCCCTGGTGTGACCACACGATCGACTTCACGCCTCCCTGGCCCCGCCGCCCCTATTTCGATCTGCTCCGAGAGCACGCCGAGGTCGACCCCGACGACGTCGAGGCCGTCAAGGCCCGGGCCGAGAAGGCGGGGATCGCCACCGCGGGCAAGGACCACGTCGTCGTCGTCAGCGAGCTGTTCGAGGAGTTGGTGGAGGACCGGCTGACCGGGCCCGTCTTCGTGATCGACTATCCCGCGGCGATCTGCCCCTTGACGAAGCGGAAGACGTCGAATCCGGCGGTCGCCGAACGGTTCGAACTGTTCGTGCATGGCATGGAGCTGGCCAACGCCTACACCGAACTGAACGATCCGATGCTTCAAGAAGAACTCTTTCGGGCGCAGCTCGCGGGCATGCCCGAGGAGGACTCGATGGCCAAGATGGACGACGACTTCGTTCGGGCCCTGAAGCACGCCATGCCGCCGGCCGGAGGGCTCGGAATCGGCATGGATCGGCTCTGCATGCTGCTGATGAACAGGCCGAGCATTCGCGACGTGATCTTGTTCCCCCTGATGCGGCCGGCGGCCTCCGGGGGCAAGGTCTCGGACGAGGCCGAGGCCGAGGCTGAGGTCGAAGACGACGAATCCGAAATTTGATTGAACCGAAGCGGGCGGGGCTCGCCGGGTCCGGGCTGGTTTCCAAGGAAGGAGTGGCCTCGTGTACAAGTACCTGCTCTGCTGGCGCTATCTCCGCACGCGCTATATTGCCCTGGCGAGCGTCATCAGCGTGATGCTGGGCGTCGCCACGATGATCGTCGTCAACGCGGTGATGGCCGGGTTCGCCGAGAAGATGCGCGACCGGCTCCACGGCGTGCTCGCCGACGTGGTCGTCGAATCGTACGCTCTGGAGGGGTTCAACAACTCCGAAGAGGTGATGGCCCGGATCGAGGATCTTGTCGGCGACCAACTCATCGCGATGGCGCCGACGATGGAGACGCCCGGGATCCTGCGGTTCCGGATCGGCAGCGAATCCATCACCCGCCCGGTGCAGGTCATCGGCGTTCGCCCGATGGAGCGGGCCAAAACGGGGGACTTCGCCGAGCATCTCTTCGACGACAAGGGCAACCCGATCGCCCCCTCGTTCGAGGTTCCCGAAGCGCTTCGCTCGCAATCGCCCGCGGGCATGCGTCTCAAGGAGATCGAGAACGAGCCCGACGACGCCTTTACACGGGCGATGGCCGAACAGCTCAAGCAGCAGGCCCAAGAGCAGGTTCCCGAGCATGGCGCCTTGGTTGGCTACGCGATCGCCACTTTCCACCGGGGAAACGGCCTTCCCGACCAATTCTTGACCCCACCGGGGACCAAGGTCCACCTGGTCTTTCCCAAACACGGCAAGATCCCCGAGCCGGGGTACGACGAATTCACCGTCATCGGCTATTTCAAGAGCGGGATGAGCGAGTACGACTCGACTCATGTGTATGTGCCGCTTGAGCAGTTGCAGCGGGCGCGGCTCTTGGTCGACGAGGAGGGGCGGGGCGCCGTCAACCAGATTCAACTGAAGGTCAAGCCGGGCGTCGACATCGACCGGATGGCCGAGACGCTTCAGCTCGACTTGGAGAAGCTGCGGCCGATGTACTTCCGGGTCGCCACCTGGGAGCAGATGCAGGGGCCGCTCTTGGCGGCGGTCGCCATCGAGCAAAGCATTCTGAACATCCTCCTGTTCTTCATCATTGCCGTGGCCGGTTTTGGCATCCTGGCGATCTTCTCGATGATCGTGGTCGAGAAGACCCGCGACATTGGCATCATGAAGGCGCTGGGGGCGTCGACGGCGGGGGTTCGCAACATCTTCCTCGGCTATGGGCTCCTCTTGGGCGCGGTGGGCAGCGGCGTGGGGATGGTCGGGGGGCTTTTGTTCGTCCACTACATCAACGAAATCGAGAAGGCCTTGAGCGTGATCCTTCGGCGCAAGGTTTTCGACGACTCGATTTACTACTTCGACCGCATCCCAACTCTGGTTGAGCCGTACACCCTGGTCGCGATCGTCGTCGGAGCGCTCTTAATCGCGGTCGGCGCCAGCATCTGGCCGGCTCGGCGGGCGGCCAAAATGCATCCGGTCAAGGCGCTTCGGTTCGAGTGAGCGGCGGTGCTCGACCAACGGGCAAATCAAGGCGGCGCGTTCCCTCATCCAGCGCGGACGTTTTCGCGGGAAGGCAAGGACGATGACGAGTCACATCGCGGTCGGCGGCCTGTTCAAGAGTTATCGAAGGGGCAAGATCGAGGTCCCGGTGCTCCGGGGCGTTGATGTCGAGGCGGCGCGCGGCGAGCTTGTCGCCATCATCGGCGCCAGCGGGTCGGGCAAAAGCACGCTTCTGCACATCCTCGGTCTGCTCGACGGCCCCGACGCCGGCGAGGTGAGGCTGGGCGCCCGCCGGATCGACAGCCTCGCCGACCGCCAGCGCGACGCCCTCCGCAATCGGACCTTCGGCTTCATCTTCCAGTTCTATCACCTGCTCCCGGAGCTTTCCGCCCTGGAGAACGTGATGATGCCCCACCTGATCCGCCACGGCTTCTTTTCCTACATGAAGAATCGCCGGGAGATCCGCCGCGACGCCGCCGAGATGCTCGAACGGGTTGGCTTGGGCCACCGGATGACCCACAAGCCGTCCGAACTCTCCGGCGGCGAAATGCAGCGCGCGGCCATCGCCCGGGCTCTGGTGGGCCACCCCGAAGTCCTTCTGGCCGACGAGCCGACCGGAAACCTCGACGCCGCCACCGGCCAAGGCGTTCTCGACTTGTTGCGCGACTTGAACCGGGAGCGGGGCTTGACTATGATGCTGGTCACGCACGATCAGCAGATCGCCAATCAGGCCGACCGGGTCGTGAGGCTCGCCGAAGGACGCATCGAGGAATGGGCTCCCGCGCTGGTTTGAGCCGAGGCGATCCAACGTTCGCGTGGGTCCGCCGCGCCTCCCTCGCGCGGGTGATCGGGAGGGCCGGATGAGCCCCAAGGTCTATATCAGCGGGAAGCTTTACGAGAAGGCCGACGCTAAAATCAGCGTCTTTGATCACGGCCTTCTTTATGGTGATGGCGTCTTTGAGGGGATCCGCGCCTATTCCGGCCGGGTCTTCCGACTCAAAGAGCACGTGGACCGGCTCTACGCGTCGGCCAGGGCCATCCACCTTCAAATCCCGATGCCGAAGGAGGAGATGGCGCGGGCGATCACCGAGACGCTCGAAGCCAACAAGCTGACCGACGCCTATATCCGCGTCGTCGTCACTCGGGGCGCTGGGAGTTTGGGACTCGACCCCCGCAAGACCACCGATCCCCAGATCATCATCATCACCGACCTCATCAGCCTCTACCCCGAGGAGCTGTACGAGCACGGCTTGAAGATCATCACCGCCGCGACGATCCGAAGCCATCCCAACACGGTCAACCCCCGGGTCAAGTCGCTGAACTACCTCAACAACATCATGGCGAAGATCGAGGGGACCAACGCCGGTTGCCTTGAAGCCCTGATGCTCAACCACAAGGGAGAAGTCGCCGAGTGCACCGGCGACAACATCTTCCTGATCCGAAGCGGCGAGATCCACACGCCGTCGATCGATTCGGGCATCCTGGAGGGGATCACCCGCGACGCCGTCATCGAACTGGCGCGCGAGGCCGGTTATCAGGTTGTCGAGCGAACGATGGACCGTTACGACGTCTACACCGCCGACGAGTGCTTCCTAACCGGGACCGCCGCCGAGCTGATCCCCGTCGTCGAGTGCGACGGCCGGCCGATCGGCGCCGGCGAGCCCGGCCCCATCACCCGCGATCTGCTCCAACGGTTCCGAAAACTGGTCCACGGCGAGTCCTGATCGCTCCGGCGCGCCAAACGGGAGGCCCCGCCATGATCGACTTCAAGCGCGTGCTGGCCCCGACCGATTTCAGCGAGAGTTCCGAGGAAGCGCTCCGCCAGGCCTGTTGGCTGGCGGAGCGCTTCGGCGCGGAGCTGCACGTCCTGCACGTCCTCACCGAGATCGTCCCCACCGGCCCCGACCCGTTGATGATGCCGGTCATGCCTCCCCAGTTCTATCAGGACGACGAGAACAGGGCCCAGAAGGCGCTGGAGGGGGTCATTAAACCGTCCTGGGAAAAACCGGCGAGCGTCAAGACGGCCGTCCGATGGGGCTCCGCGGCCGAGGCAATCGTTGACTACGCCACCGAACAGGGCATCGACCTGATCGTCATCTCCACCCACGGTCGAACGGGACTGAGCCACATCCTCCTCGGCTCGGTGGCCGAGCGGATCGTCCGCGAGGCCCCCTGCCCCGTCTTGACGATCCGCCGCCGCAAGCGCGATCGGAAGGAGAAGAAGACCGGGACCGCTTGATCCATCCGTCCGAATCCCCCGAGAGGGTCCACTCCGCCGTGCCCGAACCCGAGCCGCCCCGCCGCGTCGTTTACCGAGGATTGAAGATCGACCTGGCGCTTCAGTCGATTCGCCTGGCCGATGGAAGCTTCGCCGAGCGCGAGGTCGTCCTGCATCGCGGGGCGGTGGCCCTCGTGCCGATGGTCGACGACGACCACGTTTGCCTGGTGTACAACGATCGGTACGCCGTCGGCGAGACGCTTCTCGAAGTCCCGGCCGGCACGATCGACGAGGGGGAGTCTCCCAATCAAACCGCCGCGCGTGAGTTGGCCGAGGAGACCGGCCACCGCGCCGGAAAGATCACGCTCTTGCGCTGGTGGCACGTTTCGCCCGGCGTGATGAGCGAGCGGACGTTCCTCTACCTCTGCGAAGACCTAACCCCCGGCCCCACCAACCACCAGCCCGACGAGCGCTTGGAAACCACGATCGTCCCTTGGAGCGAGGCCGTCGCGATGGTCCACGAAGGCCGGATCCGCGACGCCAAGTCGATGCTCGCGATCCTGTTTTGCGATCAGTTGCGGAACGGGATTATGTAGCGGCGGATCGGCCGACGCGAGGATTTTTGACCGGGGACCGTGACCCCGGGGCGCGGAGCTCCGCGCTCCAAGGCCGCTCCCGGCCTCGCTGAGGCGAGCTGCTTCAACCAGGCCGCATCCCCACGGTGGTCGATGAACCTGAGGGGGGGGCTCCCTTCTAGCGATTCTCATACCCGCCGAAGGGGGCGTTCTTGGGGAGGATGACGGAATCGCGCTCGTCGAGGCCCGGCTCGGGTTTTTGGTCGTTGTTGAGGTACAGGTCGGGGTCTTCGGGGCTGATGTGGCGGTTGGGAAGCCACCGGACGGCGCCGTCACTGAAGAGGACGTTCTGGCCCGCGCCGCCGTGGTTGGGGCTGTTGTGGTCGATGACGCCCAGGTGGGCGTTGAGGGGAGGTTGATCGGCGACGACGGGGATCAGCGAAGCCGGCAGGGCGTCGAGCGGGCCGGTGCGGCCCGACGGACGACGATAGCCGACGTTGTAGCCGTAGTCCCACGAGACCATCCGCTCGTAGCGGGCCGGGTCGGTTTTCCGAAGCTCGACCACCTGCTCGAAAGGCTGAAGCTCGACGTCGATATGACGGCGGTTGCGGACGCTATTGCTCGGGCACTTGAGCACCGAGAGGTCGGAGAGGACGCCCGCGTCGTGCAGCAGCGCGGCGAACAGGCCGCTGTCGGCGTCGGCGCAATGGCTGGGGGGCGCGGGGTACGACGAATGAGCCGAAGCGTAAAGCGCCATGCTGCGGCCGAGTTGTTGGAGGTTGGAGACGCAAACCGCCTGGTTCATCCGCTCGCGAGAGCGGTGAACGGCCGGCATGAGCGTGAGCACGCCGGCGATGAAGATGCTCGCGGCGACCGCGAAGTCGGCCCATCGGAAGGGAACCTGGGTCGGAACGTAGTCGAGGATGGATCGGCCTCGAACCCGGCGCTGGGATACGAAGGCGATGGTCCGATGGGCCAGTCCCGGGGGCGGATCCACCGCGAGCCCGTCGTCGAGAAGCCGATGAACCGCCCGTCGCGCCCGATCGGCCCGGGCCGCGAGTTCGGGATCCGACTGGCAGGCCTCCTCCACCTCGCGTTGTCGCGGGGCATCGAGCTGGCCGAGGGTGAAATCAAGCAGGTCTTCGGCGTTCATGGCGTCAGTCTTTCCCGTTCCGATTCGCGGTCTTGGCCATCTGTTGGAGCTTGGTCATGGCCGCGTGAAGGCGTGATTTCACCGTGCCGACCGGGATCTTGAGGATTTCGGCGATTTCGCGGTATTTCAAGTCCTGGTGGTAGGCGAGGATCAACGTCTGCCGCAGCGCGTCGGGGAGTCGGCCGATGCTGTCTCGCACCCATTGTTGCCTCTCCCGCTCCTCAAGGCCAACCAAGGGCCCCTCGTCGTTGTTTACGAGCATGTCAAGCAGCGACCCGGACTCGGAATCTCCCTGAACCGAAGTTAAGCGTTGATCCAGACTGACGGCCGGGTGCCGCCCCACCTTCCGAAGCGCGTCGACGGCCTGGTTCGTGGCGATCGCGTAGAGCCAGGGGCGAAACGGTCGTCCGTCCGCGTACAATCCACGCTTTAGATGGATTTGCAGGAACGTGTTTTGAAACACGTCCTCCGCCAACGCGGAGTCGCCGGTGTAACGCGCCAGGTAGCGGTAGAGCTCGCGCTCGTAGCGACGAACGAGCTCGTTGAAGATTGCCTCGGTGCCCAGGTCGCGATATCGACGCATCAACACCTCGTCCGTCAATTGGGAGAGGTCTTCCGCCGAATCCGACCCGATGACCTTAACCATGATTACGCACCGCCGCGCCGGAAGGTTCAACCCCTCGCCTGGAAACGTCCCGCCAAGCCCGCGGAAGCTGCTTCCGCGGGCGCGAAGGACATCGTAAGCGAAGGAACTAGACGATCTTCGGTCGATAAAAGGGGACTGTCAAGCCATCCTCGCGTCCGGTTTCATCCGGTCGCGACGCCCCGCCGTGGGGAGAATCACCGTATCCATCGCACTTCTTCGAGGTTGGGTCGAGCGGGAAGCCGGAGGTCGGGGCCGAGGGGAAATTTCGGCCAGACGGGCTTGAAGTGCGGCCAGTAGACGCAGAAGGCTCGGCCGGTGACGAGCGCCTCGGGCACTTCCCAACTCTCGCGACCCGAATCATCCCAGCCTCGTTCCGGCGCCGTCGGCGTGGTTTGGTCGGGCCGTCCCCACGCCCGACTGTCGCGGCTCCACGCGCTGTTGTCGCCGAGCATCATATACCGGCCCGGCTCGATCGGATAGTCGCGGGGAGCCCGCCAGGCCAACTCGCCATAACGCGCGGGATCGGCCAGCAGGTCGAAAAACGCGCCGGGAGGGCCGCCCACAAAGACCAGCAGATCGTTCGAATCGGGTTCGCCGGGCTCTTGAGTGTAGTAAACGTCGCGCGTCAAGACCAGGCCGCTCGCGACGATCCGGGCGTCTCGAGCGGCCACACGGGCCGGCTCAAGGTCGTCAACCGTGGGCCTCGAAATCGTTTCGGCGTCGTGGGACGCGTAATCCCGGCCGTCGCCGAAGGGAAGCTCGCCGTCCACCCAGAGCGTCAAGCGGTCGTCGACGTTGGCGAAGACGAGCTTGTGGGAACCCTTAACGCCGATCGAGGTGGCCGCGGGCGCGCCAAGCTGGACGTCGCCGTGGAAGAGGCGAGCCTCGCCGGTGGCCAGGTCGATCTCGCAACGGTTTGAGATTCCGGCCTCGATCAACTCAAGCCGCGCGAGGCCCCCGGGTTCCACAATGTCGAGCCTAAGCGAAAGCGTGAGGTCGCCGACCCAGTGCGGTTGGAACCAGGGGCGCGACGCGGCTCGATAGTCTTCGAGCCCCTGGGGAGTCTGTTCGGTGTTGTAGGACGAGAAGTCCGTAATCAGGGTGGCGCGGGGGGGCGTGGCGGGCTCGCGGCCTTCGCGAATCGCCTCCCATTGCTCGGGATCGGGGACGACGTGCCGGTAGCGAAGTTCCTCCCAGCGATCCCCCGTCGCGTCGACCGCGAACGCCCCCGGAGCGGTTTCGGTCCAGGAGGCCGAGGGCGTCCAGCGGCGCCATCGCGGGTCGTCGCGAAGCGAGGCCGGGCGATGCGAATCGTCGAAGACGGGAACTTGCGTCTGAAGCTGCTGGGCCGGCGACCGTCTCGGCCGCTCGAACTCCGAGGCGATGTCGAGGTCGCGTCGCCAGAGGTCCCCCCCTTGGATGCGAAGCACCTCCCCGGGCATCCCCACCAAGCGCTTGATGTAGCGCGTTGAGGGATCTTCGGGAAGATTGAAGACGGTCACCTCCCATCGCCTTGGTTCGACTCGGCCGAAGAATGGCGCGAAGGGAATCGACGTTCCGGTCTTCACGGTGTAGACGCGGTCTCCCGAGAAGCTGGGCTCGGCGTCGACCCGGCATTGAGATCGGCAGTTTTCGCACGTTCCCCAGGTGACGCGCTGAGTCGTTCGGCCGCCGATGCCGGTCGGTTCGACCTCGGAATCGGCGTTGACCCAATAGATCCAGCCGCACTCCGGGCAGGTGATTTCCTTGTGCCGGCCCATGAGCGTCGGCGCCATCGAGCCGGTCGGGATGACGAACCCCTCGGCCTCGAAGCTCCAGACGAGGAAAGCCAAAATGACGACGATGAACGACTCGATCGACTCGCGACGGCTCCGAGCCCGCTCGCGCCGCGCGGCCATCGTCTCTTCGCCGGAGGATTTGGATTCGGAGTGGGCTGAGAGCGCGACCCGCGCCGGGGATTCTCGTTTCATAAAGGTTGTTCGTTGGATCCGCGCCAAGATTGGGGCGATTGCCGCATAAACCGCGCGAAAGGCCGGAGGGTCGGTTTCTTGGGCGAGGCCCGGACGTCGAGTCACTTTGGTTATGGGCCAGGCGGGGGTTCGTGACTCCGCGCGTTCGTTTCGTCGCCCGGCCCATCTCGGCCGCGCTCGATCGGCAGGCCGGCGTTCCTCCACTCAGGAACGCTGAAGCGAAGGCGCTGGGCCGGGTACGACATCTGGCGAAGTTGCCGCGTTCCCTCCAGAGCCATGAGGCAGAAGGGACCGCGGCAGTACACCAAAAGATCGCGCCCGGAGGGCAGCTCGCGCGCTTGAGCCGGCAAGGCCTCGAACGGAACGTGGAGGGCGTGGGGAAGATGCCCCTCTTCGAATTCGTCGTCGGGGCGAAGGTCGACCAAGACCCCCCTACCCTCCCGGATCTCCTCCCAGACCTCGCGTTCGTCGAGCGGGCAAAGCGATTCCGAGGCTCCGAACGTCGTCCGCATGATCTCGCGCGCTTCGGGAAGGATGGTTTGTCCGAGTTCCCGAAGCGCGATCCAAAGGCCCCCGACCTGATCGTTGGTCAATCGGCAATGGACGTTCCGCCCCCGCTTCTCGGCGGTCACCAGGCCGGCGGCCCGCAAAACCTTCAAATGGGCGCTGGTGGCGGCCAGCGACTGGCCGATGGCCGTCGCCAGCCGGTCCACGGTCTTTTCCCCGTGGCCGAGGAGGCTGATGATCTTCAGCCGATGTGGGTTCGCCAGACCATGACCGATCGACGCCAGATTCGCGTAGAGCGCCTTTTGTTCAGCTTTGCCGTTCACCTAGGGCTTGCTCCGAGGAAGGGACGCGCAGCGGAGTTGTCCAGCTTAGACCACTGATGTCGAGAAGCTCAACCCGATAATCGCCCGCGTGCAATCCCCGAAGGGCGGGGTGGTGGAGAGTCACGTCGGCCTTGGCGCCCAGGGGAAGCACCAGACTGTGAACGCCCGGCTTGATCTTCGCGACGTATCGGTTGGCGATCGCGTCGGGGGAAAGTTGGGCGAGATCCGCGGCGAACCACTCGACCGCGACGGCGTCGGACTCGTCCAGGACTCGAACGCCGATCGCGAACGAACCATACACATCGGCCCCTTCGACTCGGTAAAGCTGGACCGTCAGCGCGTCGTCCCGAAGTCGCGTGTTGGAAAGCTCGACGACGGGACGAATCGACTTGTTGTGAAGCTCGCCCCAAACGCCGTTGTGGAAGACTTGGTTGGTCAGCAGCGTGAGGCCGAAGGCGAAGACGCTGGCCGCGACCACGAGCTTGCCCCAAAACGGCGCCTCGCCGGGCGCGAGCCCCCGGGCCCACGCCGCGAACCTCGGCCCGCCTTCGCCGAACCGCGCGGCGAGGCGTCGATCCAACGAAAAGCGACCCCCGCCCGCGAAAGCGAAAACCAGTCCTCCCCCCACTCCCAGAGAGCCAATCTGCCACTCGTCCAGGCAGGTGGTTCCCAGCCATCCGGCTCCCAGCAGAATGCCGAGCGCCAAGAGGCTCGTCGCGATCCCCATCGCCCGGGTGAAGAGGCCCAGCATCAGGGCCAATCCAACCAACCCCTCGACGATCGTGAAGACCACCAGCTTCCACCAGAGCAGCGCCGGCTGGGTCACGAAAAATTCGATCGCCGGCTGAATCAAAAAGGCGTTCGGCAAGAAGTGGTTGAACTTTTCGCCGATATAGCCGGGCTGGTCGGGAAGCAGCTTGTTATCAAGGATCAGTCGACGCCAGAAGGCGGAAAAGTAGGTCCAGCCAATAATCAAGCGCAAGGGCGTCAGCAGCGTCCCCGCCCAAAGCTCGGCGCGTTCCGATCGACCCTCGATTCCCGCCGAAACCGTCGAAGCCAACGTAGCCATGATCGTCATCCCTCCAGAAGCAAAAAAGGCGTTTGGGGTTGCGATCATTATCGACTCTCTGGTTCGATAGTCAATAGATCATTTGATTGTTTGAATATTGAGCCTTGGGATGTCGGAACGGGCGCGGCGGCTTGGCTGGGGGATCGGGTCGGGCGAAGTGGGGGTGGGATTTTTATCGACTTCCGCGGCGGGGAGACGGGGATGCTGTTAGCATGGCTTCCGCTCGGGAAACGGGGGACGACCCCGCATTGAGACGCGATTAAAGGAGAGCGATTCTTGAGAGACAACCAACGGCGGAAGTGGATCGCGCTCGCGACGCTCTGGACTCTGGTGATCCTCGCGTTGTGCTGGCTTCCGATGCCGATGTTCTCCGCGGGGGAGGTTGGGAGTCGCGCCAAGCGGATTCCGAACATTGACAAGGTGATCCACGCGGGGATCTTCGCCATCTTCGGCCTGCTTTGGCTTCGTGCGCTCCCCGGGCGAAGCCGGTATGTTCTCGTCCTGCTGGCGGGAATCACCCTCGCGGCGATCACGGAAATTGTCCAGAGCTTGCCGCTGCTTGACCGGGATGGAGACATCGTCGACGCGTCCTCCGACTTCGCCGGCGTCTGCCTGGCCTGCTTGATCGATTACGTCCACGGGCTGCTTAAGGGGAGCGAGTCCGGCGCGGCGTTGTCCGAGACGACGGCGGGCGCCTGAAGCGCTCTTCGCCGCGCGCGGCCTAAAAACGCAACGACGCGCGAGTCGGTGAACTCGCGCGTCGTTGCGTTTTTGGTCGGGTCGTCGGTCGGGGGCGTCGCTCGATCAGTCTTGGATCGAGAGCGCCGGGACGGCCGGCGGCTCGTCGAGGGCCACGGTCGTTTCGACGGTCGGGGCGGGATGGGAGACGGCGGCGAACGCGGCGTCCCGGCAGGCCCGAGAGATCGGGGCCGGGAAGAAGCCCACCAAGACCGTCAGCGCGGCGCAAGCGCCGACGGCGACGGTGACGGGCCAGCCTCCGGCCATGACCAGTGGCTGCCGCTCCTCTCCGAAGTACATCAGGACGATGATCCGCAAGTAGTAGAACGCGCCGACGGCCGCGTTCAGCACGCCCAGAATCGCCAGCGTGTAGAAGGTCCAGGCCTCGTCGCCCGACTGAACCGAGAACGCCGAGGCGAAGATCTGGAACTTGCCCCAGAAGCCGGCGAAGATCGGAATGCCGCTGAGGCTCAGCAGGCAGATGGCCATCGCCAGGGACGCGATCGGCCGCCTCCACGCCGATCCCGAGAGGTCGTGAATCGACTCGACCTCGCCGCCGTCGGCCTTGCGGAGCATCACCATCACGCCGAAGACCCCAAGGGTCATGAGCGCGTAGGCGACGAGGTAAAAGAGGATCGCCTCGGTGGCGTGATAGAACGTCGCCGCGCTCCCGCCGCTGGCGAAGGCGACGGTCACGCCGATCATGAGATAGCCGGCGTGGGCGATGGACGAGTACGCCAGCAACCGCTTCAGGTCGGTTTGCAGCAGGGCGACGAAATTCCCGAGGGTCATTGAGGCGGCGGCGATGATCCACGAGAGCGCGATCGCCTTGAAGACCAGCGGATCCCCGGCCCCCTTGACCGAGAACACCGACGTGAGGATTCGGATGATCGCGATGAAGCCGATCACCTTGGGAATCCACGAGAGCATCGCCGTGATCGGCGTGGGAGAGCCTTGGTAAACGTCGGGAGCGTAGAAGTGCAGCGGAACCGCCGCCACGCGGAAGCAGAGACCCGCCAGAACGAAAACCACCGCCAGCAGGCCGAACCAGTGGTGCGGAACGTTGGGAAGGGCCGTGCTGAGGTGGGCGAGAGCCTTCAGGTTCGTCGTTCCGGCGATCCCGTAGAGGAAGGCCAGGCCGTACAGCATGAGGCCCGAGGCGAAGATGCTCAGGTAGAAATACTTGGTCGCCGCCTCTTGCGTGGTCGTGTTGCGCCGGGAGAGGTAGAGCAGCAGGTAGGTCGGCATGCTCACCAGCTCAAGACCGATGAACAACAGGATCGCGTCGTTGGCGGAGGCGGCCAGCATGGTGCCGGCCTCGATCATCAAGAACGCTCCGAAGAACTCCCCGGCGCGTTCGTCGCTCGGCTCCCGATGCGCCAGGGCGATCAAGATCGGCCCGGTCAGCAGCACGAGGAGGCGGGCGTAATAGGAGAAGTCGTCATTGATCGCCGAGGCCGCGTAGAGATCGACCTGGACGTGTCGGATGGCCAAAAGCGCCAACAGCGACGTCAACAGGCCGCCGACTCCCAGCGCGCCCCAGACGCTCTTGGGCGCCCGAAAGAACGGGGAGGCGGTCATCATGCCGATCGCGAACCCGATCAGGAGGATCTCCGGCAGGAGGATCAAGAGCGTCTGCTGGACCGTCTGATAAGCGAGCTGAGGGGTCATCTCCGGCTTTCCGTGATAAGACTAGCGTGTGTGGTGCCTTGGGGGAGACTTCAGCGCGACTCGTCGCGCGGACGAAGCGTGATGGCCGGAGGAGCGCCGGGCTCGGGCTCGTCGCCCGGCTCAACCAGGGCGCGCTGGGCCTGAATGCCCCGATCGACGACCTCGACGGCGGGACGCATCTTCGAGAAGAACGTCTCGGGCAGGATGCCGATCCAGAACATCAGGAACACCAGCGGAGCCAGACCGGCGATTTCGTGCCAGCCCATCGGGGGCAACGGATCGTGGCCGCCGTGGCCGGAAGCGTCGCCGGCCTCCCGCGGCAGCCGAAGAGGGCCGAAGACGACCAGGCGGATCATCCAAAGCAGGTAGTAGGCGCCAAGGATCATTCCGGCCGTCGCCAGAACCGCGGTTCGGGCGCTCGTGGCGAACATGCCGGCCAGGATCGGGAACTCGCCGGTGAAGCCGTTGAGGCCCGGAAGCGCCGCGGAGCCCAACGCCGTGACGATCATGAAGAAGGCGAACAGCGGCATCCGCGCCCAAACGCCGTTGATCTGGCCCATGTCCCGGGTGTGATAACGGACGTAGAGCGTTCCCACGCAGGCGAACAAGGCCCCGGTCGACACGCCGTGGTTGACCATTTGGATCATCGAACCGTTCAAGCCGGTTTCGTTCATGGCCATGATGCCCAGGACGATGAAGCCCATGTGGCTGACCGAGCTGTAGGCGACCAGCTTCTTCATGTCGGTCTGGGCCAGCGAGACGAACGCCCCGTAGATGATGCCGATCACCGCCAGGGTCGCCAGAAGCGGGAAGAGGGCCACGGCGCCCAGCGGAGTCATCGCCATGTTGAATCGAATCAGGCCGTAGCTGCCCACCTTCAGCAAGACGCCCGCCAGCAGGATCGATCCGGCCGTCGGCGCCTCGACGTGAGCCAGCGGAAGCCAACTGTGGACGGGGAAGAGCGGCACCTTGACGGCGAATCCAGCCAAAAGCAGCAGGAAGATGAAGACCTGGGGGCTCGTCCACGAGTCGATCCGATACCACTCTTGCCACTCCAGCCGCGCCAGGCCCTGGGTCAGCTCGGGGATCGAGAACGTCAGTTGGTGGTCGACCGAGTACTGCTGGTGGACCACCACCAGCGCGAGCACGCCCAGGAAGGTCAGCAGGCTGCCGGCCAGCGTGTACAGGAAAAACGTGACCGCCGCCCGACGGCGCTCGGGGCCCCCCCAGAGGCCGATGATGAAGAAGAGCGGGATCAGGATCAGCTCAAAAAAGATGTAGAAGAGGATCACGTCGAGGCTGGCGAACAGTCCCAGAAGCCCCGCCTGAAGCGCCAGCAGAAAGGAGTAGAACAGCGGGGCCCGCTCGGTGATCGCCTCCCACGACGAGAGGATGCCGGTGATCGTCAACAGCCCGCTCAGCATGAACAGCCAGATCGACAGCCCGTCCAGCCCCAGCGCGAAGCGGATGTCGGGGCGGTCCAGCCATTTAATACCGTAAGGTCCCTCCGGCGGGCCGAACGCGAACTGCGGCGTGGTGATCGTCGGATCGAAGTTGAAAAGCAGAACGACCGAGGCGGCGAACGACGCCAGCGAGCACCCCAGCGCGATTTGCCGGGAGGCTCGCATGTCGAGCCCCGGTATCAAGACCAGCGCCAGCGCGCCGACCAGGGGGAGTAAAACGGTGATCGCCAACAGTGTCGCCATCGATACGATCCTCGGAGCCGTCGCGTCGAGCCCCGCCATGCTCCGGTGGGGCTCGTTCGTCCGTTCGTGGGTTGAATTTAGGAGAAGAGCAAGAGCCAAAGCAGGATTGCGACGCTCGCCGCCGTGGCCGCCGCGTAGAACTGAATCAGCCCGTTCTGGTAGACCGCCAGGGCGTTTCGGCCAATCGCGCGGGGCGCCGTGGCGATTCCCACGATCGCCCGCTCGACGAACTCAACGTCCAGGAACCTCAAGACCGCGGCGGAGACCCAAAGGAGCTTCATCACGGTCCACTGATAAATCTCGTCGACGTAGAACTTGTTCAGCGAGGCTAGGTACAGGGGGCGAACGGCGGCGGCGATCCGAGCCGGCGCGGGGTTCGGCTCGCCATAAAGCAGGTAGCTCAGCCCGATGCCCGCCAGACCAACGACCAGGCCCAGGACCGGTGTTCCCCAACCGAACTGGTGCTCGGCGTGACCGAGACCCTCGAACCCGAACATCCTCTGAAGGTGATGTTCGATCCAGCCGGTCGGCCCGAAAACGACGCCGGCCAACACGGCGCAGCCCGCCAGGATCATGAGCGGGATCGTCATGATCGGCGGCGACTCCTCGCCGACGTGGTGATGGCCGTGGCCCGGTTCGTCCCCCTCGGCGGCGTGACCCTCGCCCTCCATCGCTTCGGGATCATCGGGGCTGGGAAGCTTCTCGGGGCCCCAGAAGGTCATGAAGAACGCCCGCCCGGTATAGAAGGCGGTCATGAAGGCCGTCAGGATCGCCACCCAGTAGACGAGACCGTAGACCCATCCCCAGCTTAGCCCCATCGTTTCGGCCGCTTCGGGGGCGGCCGCCAACGCCAGGAGGATCTCATCCTTGCTGAAGAAGCCGGCCATCGGGAAGATCCCGGCCAGCGCCAGGCCGCCGATGGCGAAGGTCCAGCAGGTGTGCGGCAGTCGGCGTCGAAGACCCCCGAACCGCCTCATGTCGATCACGTCGCCCATCGAGTGCATGACGCTTCCGGAGGCCAGGAACAAGAGGGCCTTGAAGAAGGCGTGCGTGAACAGGTGGAAGATCGAGGCGACGACCGCCAGTTGGGCCAGGTTGCCCACCCCGGCGCCCAGAGCCATGAACATGTAGCCGAGCTGGCTGACCGTCGAGTACGCCATGACCCGCTTCAGGTCGTTCTGCGTCAGGGCGATCGCCGCGGCGAGCAAGGCCGTCGCGCATCCGACCACGCAGATCAAGACTTGGACGCCGGGCGCCAGGGCGATCATCGCCGTGGACCGAGCGATCAGGTAAACGCCCGCGGTCACCATCGTCGCGGCGTGGATCAGGGCCGAGACCGGCGTGGGGCCCTCCATCGCGTCGGGAAGCCAGACATAGAGCGGAAGCTGCGCGCTCTTGGCGGTCGCGGCCCAGAACAAGAGCAGCGGGATGCCGATCCGGGCCGAGTCCGGGAAGTTGCGGAGCGTCTCGTCGGCCAGGACGTTCGTGTAGCTCAGGTCATGGTTCGGCACGATCGTCCAAAGCCAGAAGATGGCGATGGCGAAGCCGATGTCTCCCAGCCGGTTGACCAGAAACGCCTTCATCGCCGCGTCGGCGGCGGACTTCCTCGCGTACCAGAAGCCGATCAGCAGATAGCTGCAAACGCCCACGCCCTCCCAGAAGGCGTAGGTCAGCAGGAAGTTGTTCGAGAGCACCAGCCCGGTCATCGAGAAGACGAACAGGCCGATGAAGGCGAAGAATCGGGGATACGACGGGTCGCCCGCCATGTAGCCGGAGGCGAAGATCACCACCAGCGTCGAGACGAACGTGACCATTGAGAGCATCAGCGTGCTGAGCCCGTCGACCCGAAGCTCGATGGGGACCTGGAAGGACCCGGCCGCCAGCCACTTCGAGACGACGATGGTGGTCTCGGGACCGGCCGAGGCCCACGCCCCCAGCGAGAAGAGAAACGACGCGCCGATGCCGACGGCGACCGGAATCGCCGCGTTGAACCGGAAGCGGGAGGCCCCCACCGCGGCGATGATCCCGCCCAAAAGCGGGAAAAACGGAATCAGCCAGACCCATTGCACGAAGAAACCCGCCACGACGCCGCTCCTTGTAACGCTTCGTTTCCGCTCGCTTGTGTTCGGTGCCTGGATCGCGGCTCAGCGCCGGCGTTCCGTCCAGGGTTGAATGGGATGCTCGGGCTCGAGGCCCGCGGGCGTCAGCTTGGGATAGGTCTCCGGTCCCGCCGTCGCGTCGATCAGCTCGGCGGCCGCGGCCTCCTCGATGGCGGGAACCACGTCGGGCGCGGCCTCCTCGCGAAGCTCCCGCCAGAGCGTGATGTCGAGCGACGAGCGACGATTGTACAGAACCATGATCAAGGCCAGGGCGATCGCCGCCTCGCTGGCCGCGACCGTCAGGATCACGATGGTGAAGATCTGGCCGTTCCAGTTGCCGTGGTACCGGCTCAGGGCGACCAACGAGAGCGCCGTGCCCTGAAGCATCATTTCCGCCGAGAGGAACATCACGATCAGGTTCCGTCGCGACAGGAACCCGAGCATCCCCAGGGCGAACAGCGCGGCGCCCACCAGGAGATAGTCTCTGAGATAATCGATCGTCAGCAGGTCGGTCATGGCTTTTCCTAGTGGGCCCCGCCGGGGTTGTGGCCCTGTTTGCGCGGCGTTGGGTCAACGGCTCCGGGACTTGGGTCGAACGGGACGATTCAGGCGTCGGACTCGGCTAGCTCGGGCTCGTCCGTACGCAGCGACCGCTTCGGGTTGGCGATCACGATCGCCGCGATCAGGGCCGCGAACAACAACGAGCCGGCCAATTCGACCGTCAGCAGGTGGTCGGTGTAGAGCGCCTCGCCCAGACCGGCCACGTCGGGCTTTTCAAGGCCCTCGGCGGTTTGGGCCGCGGAGGTTGGCCGGTAGACCCGGTCCACGACGGCCTTCGTCGAACTCCCCTCCGCCAGCCGGTAGTGTTCGGCGAAATTTTGGCCGGCGATCAGCGGCGGCTGGTGGGTCGCCTCGACCGGCTCGGAGGTTGGCCGGGTGGCGAGGGAGCCCAGGCAATAGACCAGCGACCAGAGAATCAAAAAGCAGGTGAAGACGGCCGTGCCCGGCGAACGGGACGCGCGGTCGTACATCGCCCTGCCCTCCATCTGGGCCAGCATGATCACAAACAAGAACATGACGACGATGGCGCCGGCGTAGACGATCACCGTTCCCGCGGCCAGGAATTGCGCCCCGGCCAGCAGGAAGAGGCCCGCCGACGACAGGATCACCCCGGCGAACCAGAGGGCGCTGTGGATCGGGTTGCGGCTGACGATGGTCATCACGGCCGAGCCCAACGCGGAGGCGCTGAAGACGTAAAAGAACGCGCCGGCGATGTAAAAGTGCGCGTCGGGAGTCGGGGTCGACGGCGGCTCCATGATCGAGAACAGGAAGCCCAGGACCCCCAGGGCCGTCAGCGCCGCCCCGGCGATGTGGACCGACCGCGGCTTGGCTCGTCCCAGCCGGTGGGGCAGCAGCAAATACACGCCGATCGCGCCTAGGACGATGATCAGGGTCGGCAGCAGGGATCCGGTGGTCATGGAACTTCGTCGCCTGGTCTCTTTTGGAATAAATGGGCCGGGTTCGCCGGGGCGTCTTGGCGTCGGTCGGTTCGAGGCCGTCGTCGACTCAGGACAGCGGGGATGGAAGCGCCTCGGTTCGCTTGGCGTCGTCGGCCGGAGGCGGCGTCGTGAACTTCATCGGCTCGGCGTCGCGGGTGAGGTCGTAGACCGAGAGGAGCTTGGTCTTGTCGAAGATCATCTCCTCGCGGCTCAGCCCGGTGATGTCGTAGAGGCCGGTCAGCTCGATGGCCTCGACCGGACAGGCCTCCTCGCACATCCCGCAGTAGATGCAGCGGAGCTCGTCGATGACGAAGCTCTCGGGGTACTTCTCGCGGTCGGGCCACGACTCGGGGGCCGTCGCGCCGACGATGTCGATGCAGTGCGCCGGGCAGGCCGTGGCGCACATCATGCAGGCGACGCACTTCACCCGCCCCTCGTGGTCCTTGTTCAGCCGGTGCACACCCCGGTAAACCGGACTGGGGACGTGCTGGACTTCGGGGTATTCGACGGTGATCGCCTTGTTTCCAAACGCCACGCCGAAAAAGTGCCGGGCCGTCACCGCCAGGCCGGCGGCAACCTGCGTCACGTAGAAACGATCCGCGAGCGACAACTTCGGCGGTTCGATCTTTCGAAGTTTCGGGTCGTCGAGACGCACGTGACTAGACTCCTTGCTTGACCTAAATGAATTCGGACGGGAGGGCGGACGCGCCTTCGGCTCAGGTCCAGTAGGTTCGGATCAATTGAACCACCGCCGCGGTGGCCACGAGGTTGATGAGCGCCAGGGGGATCATCGACTTCCAGGCCAGGTCCATGAGCTGGTCGTACCGGAACCGAGGCAGGGTCCAGCGAACCCACATCATGAACAGGATCACCAGGAAGACCTTGACGATCATCACCAAGGCCTTGAGCGCCGCGCTCCAGATGCTCGTCTGCTCCTGACTCAACAGGAACGGAACGTCCCAACCGCCGAAAAACAGAATCACCGTGATGTAGCTGACGGTGATGATGTGCAGATATTCGCCAAGGAAGAACATGCCGAACTTCATGGCCGAATATTCGGTGTGGAATCCGCCGACGAGCTCCTGCTCCGCCTCCGGCAGGTCGAACGGCAGCCGGTTCGTCTCGGCGAAGGCGCTGACGAGGAACAGCAAAAATCCGAGCGGTTGAACGAAGATCCCCCAGCCCCAAAAGCCCTGGCGGTCCTGCCAGTTGATGATGTCGTTCAGGTCGAGCGAGCCGGTGATCAAGACCATGCCCAAGACCGACAGACCGAGCGGAATCTCATAGCTAATGAGCTGGGCCGTGGAGCGGAGCCCGCCGAGGAAGGCGTACTTGTTGTTCGAGGCCCAGCCCGCCAAGATCACCCCATAGACGGCCAAGCTGCCGACCGCGAAGACGTACAGCAGGCCGATGTTGACGTGGGGCGCGATCTGAAAATTCATGATCTGGTCGGGACCGACGGGGCCGAACGGCACGACGGCGAAGGCGACCATCGCCGTGACGATGGCGATCCAGGGCGCCAGGATGTAGAGCGGCTTGGAGACGTACTTGGGGACCACGTCCTCCTTAAGCAGCATCTTGGCGCCGTCGGCCAGGGGTTGCAAAAGGGCGAAGGGCCCCGCCCGGTTCGGCCCGATTCGGTCCTGGGTGTACGCGGCCACCTTGCGCTCGACGAGGATCAGGTACGCGACGGCCCCCTGCGTGATCCCGACGACCACGAGGATCTTGATGAGGATTCCGATCAACACCCACAGCGATACCATGAGAAAATCCTTGCCGAGTTGCCCTGAAACCGTTCGAGCTGAGCCGAGTCGGAGCCTCCGCGCCGCCCCGTTCGGGACGGCGCCGTCTTTGAAAATCTCAACGCCAGCGCGCCGCGCCCATCGGAACGTACCAGAGATCGACGAACGCCGGCGGCTCGGGCTTGGCCGGCCCCTCCGCGTCGAGATCGACGCCGAACTCGGGAAGCTCGCCCCCCTTGGCCGGGGCGAACCTCGGCGCGGCCTCGGCCAGTTCGGCCAGGACCTCGCTCGAGTTCACCGGCCCGCCGGGGCGGTTCAACAAGATCCCGAAGATGTCGAGGTCCGGCAGCGAGCCGTCGCGGGGCGGCAGCGCGGCGCCGGAATACTGAAGTCGGTTGTTCGCGTTGACGTAGCAGCCGGCCTTTTCCGCGAAGGTCGCCCCGGCCAGGGCGACGTCCGACTGGTGGGCCAGCGGCGTGACCTGGGCGTCCTGGACGACCAGGAAATCGACCTTGCCCCGAATCTTCGCGGCGGTCTCCTCGTCGATCCAGTCCTCGATCGTTCCCGACGCCGCGACGTAAAGAGCGCCGAACTCGCCGGCCTCGATCCGCCCGAGAAGCGCGTCGTACTCGACCACCTCTCCCTGGAAATGCTCGAGGACGGCCCGCACGCCTCGGGAGTTCGGGCACTTTTCGGCGTGAATCGTGAACGGCCGGGGGACTAAATAGGAGGTGTCTCCCCCGCGCCCCTCGGTCATGTTCGGCTCGAACGTTCGATCTTCGCCTCGAACCGGAACCGGCCCGAGGGCCAACACGCTTCGGGGCGAAAGTTCCTTGAGGTACTTGGCCATCAGGTAGGCCTCTTCAACCGTCAAGAACGGCGAGAGGACTCCGGCGATGGTCTTGTCTTCGACGACCGTCTGCTTCAGCCCCCGGTCGACGATCTTCAGCGCCTCGTCGATCGGCGCGGCGGCGTGGTCGTCGTTCTCGCGGACGTACATGGCCGAGAGGAGCGCCGGGTCGTTGGCGGCCTTGTAGCCGTAACGACCCTCGTCGCACATCCAGTAGTCGTTGACGTGGGGGTTGTTGCGGGGCTTGACCCGCCAGATCCGCCCCTTGTTCTCCTCGGAGCTGATGTTGCAGCCGGTCGAGCAGAGGGTGCAAATCGACTTGTGCTTCGAGAGGAACCAGACGCGCTGCTTGTGCAGCGAGTCCTTGTCCAGCAAGGCGCCGACGGGGCAGAGGTCGACGACGTTGCCGGCCAGCGGGTTGTCGTCCATCGTGTGACCGGGAAAGACGGAGATCTCGGCGTGGCTTCCCCGGCGCATCACCTGAAGCTCGCCGGTCTGGGTGACCTCGCGGGCGAACCGGACGCATCGGGTGCACATGATGCATCGGTCCTGGTTGAGCTGGATCGTCTCCGAGACGTCCTTGCGGGGGTTGACGATCTTCTCCTCGACGAACCGGTGGGACGACTGCCCGTTGTGGTACTGGGTGTAGTCCTGGAGGCTGCACTCGCCCGCCTGGTCGCAGACGGGGCAGTCGATCGGGTGGTTCAAGAGCAGGTACTCCATGACCATCCGCTGGTGCTCGGCGACCCTGGGGCTGTCGGTGACGATGACCGTCCCGTCCTTCGCCGGCGTCTGGCAGCTGGGGACGAGCTTGGGCATCATCTTGATCTCGCCGGTCTTCGGGTCGCGGCTGCCGACCTCGACCTCGCACATCCGGCAGTTGGCCACCACCGTCAGCGCGGGGTGCCAGCAGTAGTACGGGATGTCGACGCCGAGGCGCTTGGCGAGCTGGAGGGCGTTGATCTTCTCCCCCTCGGGAATCGGGTATTCCACGCCATTGATGATGATCGTCGCCATCGTTGTTCCGTTCCGCGTCCCTTGGGGAGAATGCTGGTTCAGGTCCGGCCCGGGGAGTCGTCTCGCCGGGCGCCGGGCGGGCGGTTTCGATCCGGCCCGTCTTCCGTGGAATGTCGTCGTCGATTCCGGGGTTAGAGCTTCGGCGGCTCGGGAGCGCGAAGCGCCGCCGCGGGGAGCGGCGAGGCGATCCCCAGCCTCCGGTTCGCCTCCAGGTTCACCACCCGGCCCTCGGCGATGTCGATTTGCAGCGGGGTCGGCCGAGCCGCAGGGTTCTGGTTCGTCCGGATGTATTCCTCCAGCTCGTCCCGGAACTTCGTCACCGCGTTCTTGATCGGCCAGGCGGCGCCGTCGGCGAGGCCGCAGATCGTGGTTCCCGGGATGATGCCGAGGTTGTTGGCCATGTGGAGCATGATGTCGAGGTCTTCGCTCCGTCCGCCCCCGGCCTTGATCCGTTGCAGGGTCTTGCTCATCCAGGCGGTTCCCTCGCGACAGGGGGTGCACTGGCCGCAGCTCTCGTGGGCGAAGAACCGTGAGGTGTTGATCAGGTAGTCGATGATCGGCGTGTGGTCGTCGATGACGGTGACGGCCGCTGTGCCGAGGCCGAGGCAACCCGGCTTCCGAAGACTCTCGAAATCGAGCGGGGTGTCCAGCTCGTCGGCCGAGAGCAGGCCCATGCTGATGCCGCCGGGGACCGCCGCCTTGGCCTTCCGGCCCTTCCAGACGCCGCCGGCGTGCTCGTCGATCAGCTCGCGGCAGGTGACGCCCAGCGGCAGCTCGACGCAGACCTGCTTCTCAACGTGCCCCGAAACCGTGTACAGCTTCGGCCCGTAGCTCTTGGGGGTGCCGATCGACTTGAACCAGTCGGCCCCGCGCTCGACGATGTGGGGGACGCAGCAGAGGGTCTCGACGTTGTTGACGACCGTCGGCTTGCGGAAGGCCCCCTCGATCGCCGGAAAGGGGGGCTTGATCCGCGGCCAGCCCCGCTTTCCCTCAAGGCTCTCGATCAGCCCCGTCTCCTCGCCGCAGATGTAGGCGCCGGCCCCTCGGTGAACCCAGACGTCCAGGTCAAAGCCGCTTCCGTAAATGTTCTTGCCCAGGTGGCCCGCCGCCCTCGCCTCGGCGATCGCCTCCTCAAGGATCTTGTAGGCCCGGATGTACTCGTAGCGGATGTAGATGTAGGCCGTCGACGCCTTGGTGGCGAAGCAGGAGATGAGGATCCCCTCCAACAACTGGTGGGGGTCCAACTCCATGAGGTAGCGGTTGTTGAACGTCGCCGGCTCGCTCTCGTCGGCGTTGACGCACATCAAGGTCTCCTTCCGATCCTTCGGAAGGAAGGTCCACTTCAGGCCGCACGGAAAGCCCGCGCCGCCTCGGCCCCGAAGCTCGGAGTCCTTGACGAGGCCGACGACCTCGTCGGGGCTCATGGTCGTCAGCGCCTTGCGCGCCGCCTGGTAGCCGCCGCGCGATTCGTAAACCCGAAGCGCGTGGCCGTCGGCGACGTCAAAATTGCGGCTCAGGACGGGTTCAAACGTGGGCACGGCCTTATCATCTCCAGGTCGAAAGCGGGCGTTGGGTCGATTCGTTCCAACCGAGGCGGGAAACGCTCCTCGGCTCAGACGCGGGGGGGATCGTCGCGGCGCCCCTGCTTCACCTCTTCCAGCATCTCGTCGACCTTCCCCTCGTCCAGCGGGCCATAGACCCGGCCGTCGTCGGCCAGGGCCGCCGGGGCGAAGTCGCAAATGCCCAGGCATTCGGCGTAGTCGACCGTGACCTTGCCGTCGGGGGTCGATTGTCCGGGCTCAATCCCAAGCCGATGGCAGGCGTGCTCCAAGAGCTCGTCTCCCCCCCGGAGCATGCACGAAAGCGACCGGCAGACCCAGACCCGGACGTCACCGAGGGGAGACTGGGGAAAGAAGCCGTAGAAGCTCATCGTGTCGTGGACTTCGGCCGGCTCGATCTCCAGCAACTCGGCGATCTCGGCCATCGCCTGAAGCGGAACGCATCGCAGGTGCTCGTGAACGATCTGAAGCGCCGGGAGCGTCACCGCCTGTTTGCTTGGATAGCGCGGAAAAAGGGCCCGGATCTTCTCCTTCATCGGTTCGGTGAGGATCGCGATCCGCCGGGGCGGTTGAGATCGGGTGGTGGCGTCGGCTGACATCGAACGGTGTTCCTTGCGTGCGGCGAATCGGAGGTCGCTGGAATCCGGAAAGTCCCGAAGGAGAAGGAACCGGGACCGCCGAGGACCCGGAACGTCGCCCCATCGTTTAGCGGTCAAGCTCCGCGGCGATAATGCTCAGGCTTCCCAGGATGGCCACGACGTCGGCGACCGCGTGACCCTTGATAATGTGGGGGAAAACCGCGAAGTGGATGAACGAAGGCGGCCGGGTGCGGACCCGCCAGGCGAACTCGCTTCCATCGGCGACCAGATAATACCCAAGCTCGCCGTTGGGGCTCTCGATCGCCGCGTAGACTTCGTTGACCGGGGTCTCAAAGCCCCGGTTGGGCATGATCAACTCGAAGTGCTGGATCAGGCCCTCGATGCTGTTGTACACCGTCGCCTTGTCCGGCAGATTCAACTTTTCGGCGATCGGCAGGTTGACCGGGCCGCCCGGCAGCTTGGCGACGGCCTGCTCGATGATCCGGGCGCTCTGCCTCATCTCCTCCATGCGGACCATGAACCGCGCCCAGCAATCTCCCTCCTCGCAGTAGAACACGTCGAAGTCGAAGTCGGGGTAGGCGAGGTACGGAGCGTCCTTGCGGAGGTCGAACGGCACGCCGCTGGCTCGGGCGATCGGCCCGGTGCAGGACAGAGCGATCGCGTCCTCCTTGCTCAAGCGGCCGACGCCCCGCATTCGGTCGAGAAAGATTCGATTCCGAAAAAGCAGCTTCTCCATGTCCCGCCAAACCTGGGGGAAGTTGGAGAGGAACTTCCGAATCCGATCCAAGACGCGGTCGTTGAAGTCGTAGAGCACGCCGCCGACCCGAGTGTAGCCCGGATGGAAGCGGTAGCCCGACATCTCCTCGTACACGTCGTAGATCTGCTCGCGGAGGTTGAAGGCGTACAGGAACGCGGTGAACGCCCCCAGGTCGAGCGCCGCGGCGCCGGTTGAGAGCAGGTGGTCGGAGATTCGGGAAAGCTCGCCGATGATGACCCGGATGTACTGACAGCGCGGGGTCAACTCGACGTCCAGCAGCTTCTCGACCGCGTGGTGCCAGGCCACCTCGTTCATCGGCGGGCTGATGTAGTTTTTGCGGTCGGCGACGGTGACGTACTGGTTGTAGTTGAGATGCTCGCCGAGCTTCTCGAAGCCCGAGTGGAGATAGCCGATGTCGGGCGTCGCGTTGACGATCCGTTCGCCGTCGAGCTCCAGAATCAACCGCAGCGTCGTGTGGGTCGCCGGGTGCTGGGGACCGAAGTTCAGCGTCCAGGTCGCCTGCTTGGCGCTGGGTTTCAGTTCGGGCTCGTCGACCAGGGAAGCCATTGCGTCTCTCGAATCTCTTGGAATAATCAATCGTGGATCAAACGGGCCGATCGGCGACGCCGACGACCGAAGCTCCGCTCTGGGCGGGACGCTTCGGGATCATCACGATTCGCCGCGGGTGAGCCGGGGGAAGTTGTGCCGCTCGCCCCGGCCCCGAAGCGGATAATCCTTGCGCAGCGGGTACGCGACGAACTCCTCCGGCATCAAGATTCGGCGCAGGTCGGGATGCCCCTCGAATCGGATGCCGAACATGTCGAAGACCTCGCGCTCCATCCAGTTGGCGCCCTCCCAGAGGGGGACGGCCGAGGGGAGCGTCGGGTCGGGGTCGTCAACGCCCGCCTTGACGACGACGGCCGCCGCGGTGTCGAGGTTGCGAACCACGTAATGAACCTCGAAGCGGCTTCGCGTCCGGCCCGGATAGCCGAGGTAGTCGGTCCCCCCCAGTTCCGAGAGCATCGCGTATCCGCAACGGTCCCTCAGGGCCGTCAAGAGATCGATCAACCGGGAAACGGGGACGTAAAGCCGGAGGTTGTCGCGAAACCGGATCGCGCTATAGACCCCTTCGCCGAAAATCGACGCGAGGGTTTTGAGCGTCTCGGCGTGGTGGTCGACCTGGGGCGTCGTCGTGGCGGTGCTCATCGGGGCGAAGCGCTCCTGGAGGGAACGGGCGTGAGAACGGGGACGGCGGCGGCGGTTCGAGGGTTCATCGGGTGTCCTCGACGCCCAGCCTGCTCGGCCCGCCGGGCAGGCGGTAGCCGAACCGATCCTCGTCGCCGCGCTCCGCGGCGATCGACCGGCCCGGCGGCACGTCCCGGTGCTCGATCATGTACCGCTCGCGCTCGCGAAGCTCGGGGAGGCCTTGATTGCCGGCGAACGTTCCGCCCTTCTGAACCTTGGCCTGAATGTCCATCACGGCCCGCAGAATCTGCTCGGGTCGGGGCGGGCAGCCGGGGATGTAGACGTCGACCGGGATGAAGCGGTCCACGCCCTGAACCACGGCGTAGGTGTCGAAGATGCCGCCCGTGCTGGCGCAGGCGCCCATGCTGATGCACCACTTCGGCTCGGGCATTTGCAGCCAGATCCGCTGAAGCACCGGCATCATCTTCATCGCCACCCGGCCGGCGACGATCATCAGGTCGCACTGCCGGGGGCTGAACCGCATGACCTCGGCGCCGAAGCGGGCCAGGTCGAACCGGCTGGCGCCGACGGCCATCAGCTCGATCCCGCAGCAGGCGGTGGCGAAGGGCATCGGCCAAAGGCTGTACTTGCGGCACCA
>Ga0180220_1000449_pt1 | contig 46050 bp, 47 predicted proteins | sample eDN5th37CBELigBY_FD_151335 | JGI IMG/M metagenome (GOLD analysis project Ga0180220, IMG submission 151335) | Enriched backyard soil microbial communities from Emeryville, California, USA - eDNA 5th pass 37_C BE-Lig BY (version 2) (version 2) | ecosystem: Environmental > Terrestrial > Soil >...
GTTTCTGCACCAGCTCGGCAACGTTGCCGACGCGCACGCCCGCCTTGCGGCTGGCCGGCTCGGAAATCTTCTGCACCTTGAGACGCGGCGCGATATCGACGCCGAAATCCTCCGGCTTCTTGGTGTCGAGCGGCTTTTTCTTCGCCTTCATGATGTTCGGCAGCGAAGGATAGCGCGGCTCGTTGAGACGAAGATCGGTGCTCACGACCGCCGGCATCTTGAGACGCACGGTCTCGAGGCCGCCGTCGACCTCGCGCGTGACGACGGCAGCACCGTCGCTGAGCTCGAGCTTGGAGGCGAAGGTGCCCTGCGGCCAGCCGAGCAGGCCCGCGAGCATCTGCCCCGTCTGATTGCAATCGTCGTCGATGGCCTGCTTGCCGAGGATGACGAGATCGGGCTTCTCCGTCTCGACCACGCCTTTGAGAATCTTGGCGACCGCGAGCGGCTCGATCGCGACGTCGCCCGTCTCGATGTGGATGCCGCGGTCGGCGCCGATGGCGAGCGCGGTGCGGATCGTTTCCTGTGCCTTTGCCGGACCGATGGAAACGACGATCACCTCCGCCGCTCCGCCTTTTTCCTTGATGCGCACCGCCTCTTCCACGGCGATTTCATCGAAAGGATTCATCGACATTTTAACGTTGGCCAGATCGATGCCAGAGCCGTCGGGCTTGACGCGAATCTTGACGTTGAAATCGACAACTCGTTTGACCGGCACCAGGATCTTCATGCCGTCGGCTCTCCAAGCGTTGTTTGGCTATCTGCTGAGCGGGAACCGTTGTGCAGCGCGACGAAGCCGTCGCCACGCGCCGCGATAAAGTCCCCTGTCGCAGGCCTTCTTCTGGTTATTCGCAAGTGCGAAAAGAGAACCTACGAGCGCGTGGAATGCAAGTCAATTGGGGGGTTCTATTAACCGATCGCCGCTGTACCCGGCGGCAAACGCACGGTTTCGCGCAGCGGTTGGGGCGCGTACGCCGCTCAGGCGAGGCTCACGCCGCGGTCGAATAGGGGCACGCCCGGCCGTCGCATGAAGACGATCAGCACCGCGCCGGCGATGAGGCCGCCGATATGAGCCCACCAGGCGACCGGACCTGTCTCCGGCAACGCCACCATGACGACCTGGAGAGCGATCCAGGCGCCGAGCGCCAGCCCGGCCGTGATCCGCAGCGGGATCACCTTGAACGCCAGTACCCACACGCTTACCCGCGGGTGCAGCATGAGATAGGCGGCGATCACCCCCGCGACGGCACCGCTGGCGCCAACCAGCGGCAGATCGCTATCGGGCAGCATGAAAGTATGCAGCAGACCGGCAAAGACGCCGCACGCGAGATAGAAAAGGAGGAAACGCGCATGCCCCACCGCGTCCTCGACGTTGTCGCCGAACACCCAGAGGAACAGCATGTTGCCCGCAAGATGGAACACATCGATGTGGAAGAACATGTACGTGAGCAGCGTCGTCTGCTCCGCGACGGTGACGCCCTGTCCCGTAAGCGCGCCCGAGGAGTCGAAGTGGACCTGAGTGCCGAGCAAATGGCTGGGCTTCAGCGCGAAGCTCGCGATTGCTGCATCGCTGAGGCCGCTCACCTCGAGGATGAACACGATCACGTTGGCGATGATCAAGCCAACGGTCACATATTGAAACGGAATGGATTTCAGCGAATTTTCATCACGCAGCGGAATGAACAACGGGAAGCCCCCCATAGGGTTTCTAGGCAAAAGCCCCCGGGCGACGGCTAGACCATGATCGCTTCGGACCCTGCCAGTCCGAAGCGCCGATCATCGGTCCAATCAAAAGGCTAGAGCCGCATCGCGATTCGAAGAACAGCGATCGTGCTCTAGCGGTTCTGCCCTGGAACCCAGAGAACATCACTCTTGCCGCGGTCATTCACGTACCGGCTGGCGACAAAAAGAAAATCCGAAAGACGATTGATGTACTGCAGCGCTGCCGCGCTCACCGGCTCGTTGGGATCGGACGCAAGCTCGACCATCAGCCGCTCGGCCCGCCGCGAGACCGTGCGCGAAACGTGCAGCGCCGCCGCCGCGGGCGAGCCGCCCGGCAGCACGAACGAGCGCAGCGGTTTCAGCTCCGCATTCATCTCATCGATTTCCGCCTCGAGACGCTTCACCTGCGCGTCCGTGATGCGCAGCGGCTCATACTCGAGCTTCTGCCCTCGGTCAGGCACGCACAGATCCGCGCCGAGGTCGAACAGGTCGTTCTGGATGCGGATGAGCTTTGCGTCGACCCCCGGATGCCCCGAGCCGAGATGCACCCGCACCATGCCGATGGTGGCGTTCGTCTCGTCCACCGTCCCATATGCGGCGATGCGCAAATCATGCTTCGCGACGCGCTCGCCACTGCCGAGTGCCGTGGTGCCCTTGTCGCCGGTGCGCGTATAAATCTTGCTGAGTACGACCATGTCTTCTCTATCCCCGTGGCGTCGAACCCATCATAACGCAATCTTCCCGGCACTGCGCGCCGCCGGCAGCCGCAGGTCAGCCGTAGTTATGGACGAGCACGAACAGCACGATGATGACGATGGCGGCGGCCTGCAGACCGATGCGCCAGCGCATGAGCTTCTGGCTCAGGTGCGGATTCCTGCCCCGCATCAGATTCCAGAGCCCGAGGAACAGAACCAGCACCACCGCGGCCACGGCCAATGAGGTGAGATGATAGAGCACCGTGTCCATGATCGTTCGTCCTCCGTTCCGGCCTTCTTAAGCCTTTGCACACGGGCGGGCAAACCGTATCTGGTGACCGGGTGGAAGCACCGTCGGGCAGCGGGGCCGCAACGCCTTGGCAATCTGCACCGCGCCATAATTGCCGCAATTGCCGCTTCTGGTGCGACGCCTAGCCGGCACGAAGGGGGAGCACGGCCGTTGAGACGGTTACGACTTTCAGCACTCGCAAAACCCTGCGTTCTCGCGGGGACCCTCGCCAGCGCAGTGCTCGCAATGCCCGCGTCCACCGCCTTCGCGCAGGCAAAGCCCCAGGGGCTCATGCAGTCGCCGGAGAGCGCCGAGGAGGCGAAGAGGCAGCTTGAGAGCAAACGCAACGAGCTCCAGAACGTTCAGCAGAAAACGAAGACGCTGCAAAGCGACGTTGACGGTTTGGCCGCCGAACGCGAGCGGCTCAATCTGCGTCTTCTGGAAACCGCAGATCTCATAAAAAAGAGCGAAGCGCAGCTTACCGCCACGGAAGCCCGCCTCAGCGAGCTGGAGGAGCAGGAGCGCATCATCAAAGGCTCCCTCAACCAGCGCAACAGCCAGATCGCCAAGCTGCTCGGCGCTCTGCAACGCATGGGCCGCAACCCGCCGCCGGTGCTGATTACGCAGCGTGAGGACGCACTCGAGATGGTGCGCAGTGCCATGTTGCTGTCGGCGGCATTCCCCGAGCTTGGCAACCAGGCGAAGGTGCTCACCACGCGCCTCAACGAGCTGATCCGGGTCATGACCGAAATCCGCACCCAGAGCGAGCAGCTGCGGAGCGAGATGACGCGTCTCAACGATGCGCGCACCCGCCTTTCGGGCCTGATGGAAGAAAAGCGCGTCACGCTCGATGAGCGCCAGTCGGAGCTGAAGCGCATGCGCGTCGCCGCGACCGACATCTCGCGCAACGTCAAAGACCTCAACGACCTGATCTCGCAGCTCGACAAGGCGGTGCAGAGCAACACCTCGCTCGGCACCTACGAAGCCCAGCTGCAGCAATCCGCGCCGATCATTACGCCGAATTCATCTTCCGACCCCGCTCCGCTGGCGCCGCCGGCGACGCCCGTGGCACAGAAGCAGACACCCGCCGAACCGCCCGCAAAGCCCCCCGCCGCGAAGGGCGTCGAGGTGGTCGAGCTCACCCCGGCGACCGCGCTCGGCAGCCCCGGCCGCATCAAGCCGGAGATCGAATTTGCCAATGCTAGTGGGCTTTTGCCGCTTCCCGCCCAAGGTCGGCAAGTTCTCGGCTTCGGTGAGAAAACCCAGTTCGGCGGCCAGTCGAAAGGCATTGTGCTCGAAACGCGTCAAGGCGCCCAAATCACGTCACCTTGCGATGGCTGGATCGTTTACGCTGGTGAGTTCAGAAGCTATGGCCAACTCTTGATAATCAACGCTGGCGGCGGTTATCATATCCTGCTTGCCGGTCTCTCCCAGATCGACGTCCAGCCGGGCCAGTTCGTGCTCGCCGCCGAGCCGGTCGGAACCATGAGTGGCTGGTCGCAACAGTCCCGTCCCGTTGCCGCCAACAGCGCCCCGGTCCTGTATGTGGAATTTCGTAAGGACGGACGGCCAATAGACCCCGACCCATGGTGGGCAGCGGGGCATCGAAAGGTGCAAGGATAATGCGCAAGACAGAATTCGCATTCTGGACCTTCCTGTTGATGACGGGTCTCGCCGGCGCGACGACCCTACTCAACGTAACGCGCACCTATTCGGCGACGACTTCGGAGAATTCCGAACTCTATCGTCAGCTTGATCTCTTCGGCGACGTGCTGGAGCGCGTCCGCTCCGACTATGTCGAGAAGCCCGACGACACGATGCTGATCGAGTCGGCGATCAACGGCATGCTCTCCGCACTCGACCCGCACTCCTCCTATCTCAGCCCCAAGAACTACCGCGACATGCAGGTGCAGACGCGCGGCGAGTTCGGCGGTCTCGGCATCGAGGTCACGATGGAGAACGGCGTCGTGAAGGTGGTTTCGCCCATCGACGACACGCCCGCCGCCAAGGCCGGCCTCCAGGCGAACGACCTCATCACGCACCTCGACGGCGAGCAGATCGTCGGCCTGACCTTGGAGCAGGCGGTCGAGAAGATGCGCGGCCCGGTCAACACGCCGATCAGCCTCACCATCGTCCGCAAGGGCATGGATGATCCCTTCGACGTGAAGGTCACCCGCGACATCATCCGCATCAATGCGGTGAAAGCGAACAACGAGAAGGACATCGCCTACATCAAGGTGACCACCTTCAATGAGCAGACCCATGCCAACCTGGTGAAGGCAATCGAGAACGCCAAGAAGACCATCGGCAAGGATCTCAAGGGCTACGTCATCGACCTGCGCAACAATCCCGGCGGCCTGCTCGACCAGGCGATCGCTGTCTCCGACGACTTCCTGGAGCGCGGCGCCATCGTGCTGACCAAGGGCCGCAACAACGAGGAGACGCAGCGCGCCCAGGCCCATGCGGGCGACATCACCGACGGCAAGAAGATCGTCGTGCTGATCAACGGCGGCTCGGCCTCCGCTTCGGAGATCGTTGCCGGCGCCCTGCAGGACCACAAGCGCGCCACCGTCATCGGCACGCGCTCCTTCGGCAAGGGTTCGGTGCAGACCATCATCCCGCTCGGGGCGAACGGCGCCATCCGCCTGACGACGGCGCGCTACTACACGCCGTCGAACCGCTCGATCCAGGCGAAGGGTATCGATCCCGATATCATCGTCGAGCAGGAGCTGCCGGACGAGCTGAAGAAGAAGGTCTCCTCGGCGGCCGATACGGCCCGCGGTGAGGCGAGCCTGCGCGGCCACCTCCGCAATCCGGAGAACACCACCGGCGAGGACGGCAAGGAAGCGAAGGAAGTGTCGGGCTCGTCGGCCTACGTGCCGAAGGAGCCGGAGAAAGACGCGCAGCTGCAGTACGCGCTGTCGTTCCTCCGCGGCACGGCCACCGACGCCATGACCGCCAAGGCAGGCCCGGCAGCAACGGCGCCGGACAGCGACGCCAAGGAAAAGGCGAAGAACTAAGCCCCGAGGCTCCGGCCCGGACCTCGAAGCAAAACTTCGTCGGCAGGCTATGGATGGGCGCCCTCGCGGCGCCCATCTTCGTTTCAGCCGGCCCGCGGCCAGCCTCCGGAAAGCGAAATCGGGTAGGAAGCGGGACCAGCGAGGAATTTCGATCGCGCCGCGATCGCCGGAAAACAGAACGAAACCGCATCCCATCGCGCAACGCTGCCCGGGCGTGCGGCACCAACCCACCACGAGGAACGCCCAGCATGAGCAAATCACCCGCGACCCTCGGCTATCGCCCGTGTGTGGGCATCGCCGTCGTCAACCCGGAAGGCCTGGTGTGGGTGGGCCGGCGCGCCGATAGCCCCGGTGAGGAGGAAGGACGTGGTGCCTGGTGGCAGATGCCCCAGGGCGGCATCGACGAAGGGGAGGATCCGGCAGCGGCCGCCCTGCGGGAGCTGCGCGAGGAAACTGCCATGCACTCGGTGAGGATCATCGCCGAGACCGCCGACTGGCTACACTACGATCTTCCCCCCGAGCTTATCGGCAAAGCCTGGGGCGGACGCTACCGCGGCCAGAAGCAGAAGTGGTTCGCCATGCGCTTCCTCGGCCCCGAAAGCGAGATCGACATCGCCCCTCCCGGCCAGAAGGCTGAATTCACGGAATGGCGCTGGATCCCGATCATCGAGGTGGTCGAGCTCATCGTGCCGTTCAAACGGGACGTGTATCGGCAGGTCGTCGAAGCCTTCGCGCCCCACGCCCAACCGGGACGATGATGCAACACTCCTTGCAGGGCAGCCGCCAATCTGAAAAGCTACGCCATACAATAGCTTAATTTTAGCGCTTAATTCACTGTGATTCGAACCTCATAGACTGTTGGCAGACGGCCACACATGCCCACCCACTTCGCACAGGATGGTTTCATCGCTCCACTGCCCATGCGGCCGTGCGTGGGCGTTGTGCTGTTCAATGCCGAGGGGCTTGTTTGGGTAGGCCAGCACCGCCCCAAGTGGACGCTGGGCCGTTCGGGGGATGCCGGGAAAACCTTCTGGCAGCTTCCCCAGGGCGGCATCGAGCCCTTGGAGCCTTCGCGCGAAGCTGCATTCCGCGAGCTCTGGGAAGAGACCGGCGTGCGCAATGCAACGCTGATCGGCGAAATTCCCGGCTGGCTCACCTACGAGCTGCCGTCGGATCTGCTCGGCATCGCGTTGAAGGGCAAGTACGCCGGCCACCGTCTGCGCTGGTATGCCATGCGGTTCGACGGCAACGACAGCGAGATCGACCTCGACGCCAAGGGTGCCACCCTGAAGCGGGAGTTCGAGGCGTGGCGTTGGGTGCCGCTGAATGAGGTGCCGGCGCTCGCGATCCGCTATCGACGCCCCGTCTATGAGGAAGTCGCGCGTGAGTTCGCGCACTTCGCCCGCCCGAGGATCGACGGCGCCATCGCCGCGGAATAGCCCTCCTTCGCGCACGAGCGGTCGTTCACCACCCGCAGGGCTGCTCCTCGCAGATCCTCGTTTGGGGCGAGCGAGTAGCGCTGTCCATTCTTACCGCGACATGCGCGGCGATCCGCGAGCAGCCGCCTGGCTCCGGCGGCACGCATCCGGCCCCGATCGATCCCCTAGGACGGCTTGCGCAAGCGCGACACGCTGCGCCACGTTTGCCCGAGGCACGACTGCGCTCAAAACAAAAGTGGCCCGCACGAGCGAGCCACTTTTCATTCGTTGCGTCGGGAACAGCGCGCGAGAGCAAGCTCTCCCGCTTACGCCGCCTTCAGCTGCACGCGCTTCAGCAGATCGACAAGCGTCTCCGCTGTCATCCGCGCCTGGTCGTCCTTTGCCTCGGCGAGCTGAGCCTCGGCGGCCCGCAGTTCCTCGGCGAGCCGAGCACCCTGCAGCTCCTCCAGCGGCACCGCCGTCTGCGCCAGCACCGTCAGGCGCTCGGGATCGGCCTCGGCAACACCCTTCTTCACGAGGAGTTGCTGACGGCCCTCCGCCCGGCTCACCTCGAGGATACCCGGACGCATGGTGGAGATGAACGGCGAGTGCCCGGCGAGCACGGCGAAGTCGCCCTCCGCGCCGGGAACGACGACCTGTTGCACCTCACCGGAGAACACCAGGCGCTCCGGTGTCACCAGCTCGAAATTGAATGTCGCTGCCATCGTTCAGACCGTCCTGTCAGTCGTCGGCGTCATCATCGTCTTGATCGCCGGTCTTCTCGCGGACTTCCTCGTCCGTCTGCAGCTGCGTGCCGCAGAACGGACAGAAGAACACCGGGTGATCGACCATGCCGGGCTCTTCGTCCTCGAGATCGACGAGGCCGACCGACATGTAGAGCACGCCGTCCTCGCCCACGGTGAGGAGCGGCTCGAACTCCTCTCCGCTCATCGCATCCTGCAGCTCCGCGCAGCAGGAACCGAAACTCCCACCGCCACCAGATGGTGCTTCCACGGCCATATTGATCGTCCTCGTCCCGGGGCCGCGCGGGCCCTGTTAAATGATCAGGCGGCTTCAGCCAGCTTTTCGGCCTTGGCCATCGCTTCCTCGATCGTGCCGACCATGTAGAAGGCCTGCTCGGGGAGGTGGTCGTAGTCGCCATTGACCAGGCCCTTGAAGCCTTTGATCGTGTCGGCGAGCGAAACGAGCTTGCCGGGTGAGCCGGTGAACACCTCGGCGACGTGGAACGGCTGCGACAGGAAGCGCTCGATCTTACGGGCGCGGGCCACAGCGATCTTGTCGTCCTCGGAAAGCTCGTCCATGCCGAGAATGGCGATGATGTCCTGCAGAGCCTTGTAGCGCTGAAGGATCTCCTGCACCTGGCGGGCCACCTTGTAGTGCTCCTCGCCGATGATGCGCGGGTCGAGCATGCGCGACGTGGAGTCGAGCGGGTCGACGGCCGGATAGATGCCCTTTTCAGCGATCGAGCGCGAAAGCACGGTCGTCGCGTCAAGGTGAGCGAACGACGTCGCCGGTGCCGGGTCGGTCAAGTCGTCGGCCGGCACGTAAATGGCCTGCACCGAAGTGATCGAGCCCTTCTGCGTCGTGGTGATGCGCTCCTGCAGAGCGCCCATGTCGGTGGCGAGCGTCGGCTGATAGCCCACGGCCGAAGGAATGCGGCCGAGAAGGGCCGAAACCTCGGAGCCCGCCTGCGTGAAGCGGAAGATGTTGTCGACGAAGAACAGCACGTCCTGGCCCTGGTCGCGGAAGTACTCGGCAACCGTCAGGCCCGAGAGGGCGACGCGGGCGCGGGCGCCCGGCGGCTCGTTCATCTGGCCGTACACCAGGGCGCACTTGGAGCCGGCGGTCGAGCCGTTATTCTTGGCCGGGTCCTTGTTGACGCCCGACTCGATCATCTCGTGATAGAGGTCGTTGCCTTCGCGCGTACGCTCACCCACGCCCGCGAACACGGAGTAACCGCCGTGCGCCTTGGCGACGTTGTTGATGAGCTCCATGATGAGCACGGTCTTGCCGACGCCGGCGCCGCCGAACAGACCGATCTTACCGCCCTTGGCATACGGCGCGAGCAGGTCGACGACCTTGATTCCCGTCTCGAGAATTTCGGCTTCGGTCGACTGGTCCTGGAACGAAGGCGCGGGCGCGTGGATCGGCGCTTCGCCGCTGCCCTGGATCGGACCTGCCTCGTCCACCGGCTCGCCGATGACGTTCATGATGCGGCCGAGCGTGGCATCGCCCACCGGCACCTTGATCGGCGCGCCCGTGTCGGTCACTTCCTGGCCGCGCACGAGACCTTCCGAGGAGTCCATGGCGATCGTGCGCACGGTGTTCTCGCCGAGGTGCTGTGCAACCTCAAGCACCAGGCGCGAGCCTTGGTTCGTGGTCTCGAGAGCGTTCAGAATTGCCGGCAGGTGATCATCGAACTGCACGTCAACGACGGCGCCCGTGACCTGGCGAATGCGACCAACTTTGTTTGCCATTTTCGTCTCCAGCAGATGTGTTTCAGGCGACCGTCAGCGTGACGGGGATGTTCCCGCGCGTCGCCTTCGAGTACGGGCAGATTTCGTGGGCTTCTTTCAGCAGCGCTTCGACCTTGTCTTTGTCGGCGCCGGGAATGGCGAGCTTGATTTCGGCTTTCAACGCAAAGCTCGTTGCGTCTTTGTCGAGCGTGACCGAGCAGGTGACCGTCGCCGCCTGACCGTCGAGACCATGCTTCTTGGCGAGCAGCAGAACCGCCTGGCCGAAGCACGACGACCATCCGAGCGCGAAGAGCTGCTCGGGGTTGTGACCCTCGCCGGAGCCGCCGAGATCCTTCGGCAGCGCCATTGCGAGCGCCAGCTTGCCCCCGTCGAGCACCGCGCGGCCGTCCCGGCCGCCCTTCGTCGTCGCTGTCGTCGTGTAAGCCATGGCCGCCTCGCTGAACTGATCCTAGAGGGCCTCGGCGCCGGAGATGATCTCGATGAGTTCCTTGGTGATCATCGCCTGACGTGTACGGTTGTAGGTAAGCGTGAGCTTGTCGATCATATCGCCGGCGTTGCGCGTCGCCGAATCCATGGCGCTCATCTGCGCGCCGTAGAAGGAAGCGACGTTCTCCAGCAGACCGCGATAGATCTGCGTCGAGATGTTGAGCGTGACGAGATCGCCGAGGACCTCCTCCTCGCTCGGCTCATACTGATGGATAGCCTCCGCGCCGCCACCGGTGGACGCCTTCGCCTCGGGGATCTTGGCCGGAATGAGCTGCAGCGCGGTAGGCTGCTGCTTGATCACCGACATGAACTCCGAGAAGTAGAGCGTCGCCACGTCGAACTCACCGGCCTCATAGAGGCGCAGCAGCTTCTGCGCGATCTCGTCGGCGTTGGAGAACGCGATCTGGCGCACGGCGCGCAGATCGATGCGGTCGATGTAATGGCTGCCAAGCTCGCGCTTCAGCGCCTCGGCGCCCTTACGGCCCACCATGATCATCTTCACGGTCTTGCCGGCGGCCAGAAGGCGCTGTGCATCCTGCCGGGCAAGCTTGGAGATGTTCGTGTTGAAGCCGCCGGCAAGGCCGCGCTCGCCGGTCATCACCACCATGAGGTGCACGTCGTCGCGGCCGGTACCCGCCAGAAGCGGCGCCGAGCCCTTGCCGGTGATGCGCGAGCCGAGGCTCGCGATCATCTGGTCCATGCGTTCGGCATAGGGCCGCGCGGCGGTGGCGACTTCCTGGGCGCGGCGCAACTTCGCCGCGGCGACCATCTGCATCGCCTTGGTGATCTTACGCGTCGCCTTCACGGAGGCGATGCGGTTTCTGAGATCCTTTAAGCTCGCCATCGGGCGGCGCCTTCCTTCTTATCCTAATGGATCCGGACCGCTTGCGGGCGGCCCGGATGACAATCGGCAATTAGGCGGTGAAGCCCTTAGCAAACTTGTCGAGGAAGGCGACGAGCTTCTTCTCGGTGTCCTCGGACAGCGCCTTCTTGGTGCGGATGTCCTCGAGGATGTCCTTGCCGTCCGTGCGCAGCAGGCTCAAGAAATCCTGCTCGAACTTGCCGACCGCGTTGACCGCGATGTTATCGAGATAGCCGCGCGTGCCCGCGAAGATCACGCAGACCTGCTCTTCCATCTGGAGCGGCGAGAACTGCGGCTGTTTTAGCAGCTCGGTGAGGCGGGCGCCGCGGGCGAGCATCTTCTGCGTCGCGGCGTCGAGATCGGAGCCGAACTGAGCGAAGGCCGCCATCTCGCGGTACTGCGCGAGCTCGCCTTTGATCTTGCCGGCAACCTGCTTCATCGCCTTGGTCTGGGCCGAGGAGCCGACGCGCGACACCGACAGACCGACGTTCACGGCCGGACGGATGCCCTGGTAGAAAAGGTCGGTCTCGAGGAAGATCTGACCGTCGGTGATCGAGATGACGTTCGTCGGAATGTAGGCCGACACGTCGTTGGCCTGCGTCTCGATGACCGGCAGAGCCGTGAGCGAGCCGGCGCCGTGGGCGTCGTTCAGCTTCGCGGCGCGTTCCAGAAGACGCGAGTGGAGATAGAACACGTCGCCCGGGTAGGCTTCGCGGCCCGGCGGACGGCGAAGCAGCAGCGACATCTGGCGATAAGCGACGGCCTGCTTGGAGAGGTCGTCATAGGCAATCACGGCGTGCATGCCGTTGTCGCGGAAGTATTCGCCCATCGTGCAGCCGGTGAACGGCGCCAGGTACTGCAGCGGGGCCGGCTCCGAAGCGGTCGCAGCGACCACAATCGAATACTCGAGAGCACCATGCTCCTCGAGAACCTTCACGAACTGCGCGACGGTCGAGCGCTTCTGGCCGACGGCGACGTAGACGCAGAAGAGCTTGTCCTTGTCGCTCTTCGCAGCCGCGTTGATGGCCTTCTGGTTGAGAATGGTGTCGAGGATGATCGCGGTCTTGCCGGTCTGGCGGTCGCCGATGATCAGCTCGCGCTGGCCGCGGCCAACCGGGATCAGAGCGTCGACGGCCTTGAGGCCGGTTGCCATCGGCTCGTGCACCGACTTGCGCGGCAGAATGCCGGGGGCCTTCACGTCGACGCGCTTCTTCTCGTCGAACTGGATCGGGCCCTTGCCGTCGATCGGGTTGCCGAGGGCATCGACCACGCGGCCGAGCAGCCCCTTGCCGACCGGAACTTCCACGATGGCGCCGGTCCGCTTGACTGTATCGCCTTCCTTGATGCCGCGGTCGTCGCCGAAGATCACGATACCGACGTTGTCGGCCTCGAGGTTCAAGGCCATGCCGCGGATACCGCCCGGGAACTCGACCATCTCGCCGGCTTGGACGTTGTCGAGGCCATAGACGCGGGCGATACCGTCGCCCACCGACAGCACTTGGCCGATTTCGGAGACCTCGGCTTCCTGGCCGAAATTCTTGATCTGGTCCTTGAGGATCGAGGAGATCTCTGCGGCCCGGATGTCCATCACTTGCCTCTTCCCTTACAGCGCATTTCCGTTACGTGCTGGCGCCGGCGGCGCCGAGCAATCTTGCCGGGAACAGCCGCAGGAGAGCCCGCGGCGCGTCTCCCCGATCAAGCAGTGCCCTTCAGCACGACCTTCAGATTGTTGAGCTTCGTCCGCAGCGATGAATCGAACATGCGGCTGCCGACCTTGACCACCAAGCCGCCGAGCAGCGAGGGATCAACCTTGGCATCGAGCCGCACGTCCTTGCCGTAGGACGCCTTCAGCGTGTTCTTCAGCGCGGCGAGCTGCTCATCGCTGAGCTCGACTGCCGACTGCACTTCGGCCGTCATCTCGCCGCGGTGAAGGGCGAGCTGCTGGCGGAAATTCTTGATCATGTCCTCGGCGGCGGCCAAGCGCCGGTTGCGCGCCACCACCTGGAGGAAATTGCCGGTCGTCGCGCCGACGGCCGCCCAGTCGAGAACGGCCTTCATGGCGCGCTCCTGATCCTCGGCGGAGAAAGCCGGGCTGTTTACCAAGCGCCTCAGATCGCTGCTCTGATCGAGCATCGCCTGGAACTTGGAAAGATCCGCATCGACGCCGTCGAGCTCGCCTTGCTCACGTGCCAATTCAAAAAGCGCCGAGGCATAGCGCCCCGCAACACCTGACGTCATCTGATTGTTCGTTGCCACGTGAAACGCTCTCGCCGGCAGCCATAACGGGGGCTCAGGGCCAGATAGGCCTGTCCGCTCCCTCCCCCGCTTTGAGGAAATTCATCCGCACAGAAGGACGCCGCGGGCATTGTGACCCCGGCACCCCTGAAAAGTGCGCGCGTTCTCTAACATGCACCGGGCGGCCCTTCAACGGGGGACAGACGTCCGAATGCCGCATTTGGAGGCCGGAAAACGGTATTTGCCAGATGAACGTAAGCTGCATGGCCCCTTCAGAGGCGGTTCAGCGCGAAAAGTATTGAATGCCCCTCATCGCCGGCAACGAAGCCGGCACTGGGACACAGGCCGAACATCTGGCCAAGGGGAAGAAAAAATGACCATCACCCGCAAGCTCACCTCCACCCTCACCGCCCTCGCCATCGCGGCGGCAAGCCTCGCGCCCCTCGCAACCTCGGCCAATGCAGGCCCCCGCGGGTACGGCCACGGTTACGGTTACGGCCACGGCCACCATTACAACCACGGTTACGACGGCTATCGCGGCGGCCGCGACCGCTACTACGCCCGCCACTACCGGAAGAAGAACAACACCGGGAAGTATGTCGCTATCGGTGCTGCCGCTCTGATGCTCGGCATCATCGCTTCGGAGGCCGGACGCCGCTAGCCATCAGCGGCCATTGTCTCCGACGCCGGAGGCAGTAAGCGCCTCCGGCGACAGGTTTCACCCGCGCCCTCACCCAGCGCAGGTGGTTGTAGGGCGCTCCGGCGCCACCATTTGAATACCCAAAGCATATTGGCTGAGCGCTCCCACCCTCGCGCCAGTCCGGGCCGAACCTTTCCCCCCAAGGTTCGGCCCTTTTATTTTTGGCCTCAGCGCTGCTGCCCCGTGGCGCGGCATCACTCCGCTAGGCTTGCTGCATGATCTGCAGGGCGCGCTGCAGCCGCTCCGCGTTCTCCCGATCGAAGTGGGACAGGGAGAAAGCGATGCCCTGGCGCGCTCTTTCTGTGAAATCGATCCGCTCCGTGTCCGTTGCCATGTCCACTGCCTGGCCCGACACAGCCGAGACCTTCACCGTCATCGACAGGAACGGAGTGCTCTCCTGGAGCGACATCTTCCCGCTCGCAATCTGCCCGTTCATCCAGTCGAACAGCTCCTGCCGCGTCATGCCGGTGAAGTTGGGTTGCACGCCGCCACTGCTGCCTGTCTGGGCATCCGCGCCGGAGGTCACCATGGCGGCGAAATCGGAAGAGGAAGTGCGCGCCGGAGTGGTTTGTAGCTGGGCAGCCCGATGGACCGCCCCCGCGTCGACTTTCATCGTCTTCGCCCATTTTTTGCTTTCGACCGTTCGGCACTACCAGCCGGTGCTTGTGCCGGCCTTGACACGCCCCTTTTCTGGACGGCCGCCTATCCGACCTGGGTTGCCAGCCACCATGTCGTGCCGCCGGCATCCTTCACCCCGCCGCGCTTGTCTGGGTCGCTCTTTTTCACAGGCTCCATGACGGATGTGGCACCCGCCGCGAGCGCACGCCGGTAAGCGGCATCGACATCCGGCACATAGAGGTGCACATGCGCCGGTACCGCCGCCCAGCCCTCGATGGCATCGGCCAGCATCACGACCGTGTCGTCGATACGCGCTTCGCCATGCACCAGGGAGCCATCCGGCCGCTCGATCACGCGCAGCGGTTCAGCGCCGAACGCCTTGCGTAGAAATTCGAGCGTCGCCCTCGCGCCGTTCACCACGAGGTACGGCGAGGCGGAATTGTAGCCCGCGGGCTTCCAGTCGGTCATATGGGCTTCCTTCGATGCAATGAGCTCTAATCGTTCGCGAGCTGGTGCGCGCACAACGCCCACCGGATGGGGAAAGGCTCCCCCACCGAGGCGCTCTCAAAGAAAACTGTAGGGGTCGATGTCGATGGTGACGCGCACGTCGCCCTTCATCGGCGGCACCTCGGCCATCCACGCGCGCAGGTAACCTTGCACGTCCATCTCGCGCGGCGCCTTGACCAGCAGCCGCCAGCGATGACGGCCGCGGATCACCGCGAGCGGCGCCTCGGCGGGCCCGAGCACTTCGATCTTTTCCGAGCGCGGCGCCCGATGCGCAATGTCCCGCGCGATGAGCTGCGCCGTCTCCTTGTCGCGCGCGGCAACGACGAGCGCGACGAGCCGCCCGAACGGTGGCAACAGGCCCTTTCGCCGGTTGGCGATCTCGTGCACCAGGAACGCCTCGCGGTCGCCGCCGATGATCGCCGCCATCACCGGATGGTCTGGCATATGCGTCTGCACGAACCCGCGCCCCTCCGCCAGCGCCCGGCCTGCACGCCCCGTCACCTGATGCAGGAGCTGGAACGTGCGCTCGCCCGCCCGCGGATCGGCGCCCTGCGCCAGGCCCAGATCGCCGTCGACGATGCCGACCGTCGCAAGGTTGGGAAAGTGGTGGCCCTTCGCCACCATCTGCGTCCCGATGACGATATCGATGCCGCCCGCCTCGATGTCGCGGATGATCTCGCGCATCTCGCTGAGGCCGGGCACGAGATCCGACGACAGCAGCGCCACGCGCGCATCGGGGAAGCGCTCTGCCACCTCCTCCGCGACGCGCTCGACACCCGGCCCGCACGCAACCAGCGCGCCGGGCTCGGAGCACTTCGGACACTTCTCGGGAAGCGGAATGGAAAAGCCGCAGTGGTGGCAATGCAGCCGCCCGCGGAAGCGATGTTCCACCAGCCACGCGGTGCATTGCGGACATTCGATGCGATGCCCGCACGAGCGGCACAGCGTGAGCGGCGCATATCCGCGCCGGTTGAGGAACAGCAGCGTCTGCTGCCCGTCGCCGAGCGTGCGCGCCACCGCATCGACGAGCGGCGGCGCGAGCCACTTGCCCTTCTCCGGCGGATCGCACCGCAGATCGATCGCCGTGACGTCGGGCAGCGAGGCGCCGGAAAAGCGCCCCGGCAGCACCACGTGCCGATAGCGCCCGGTGCGTGCGTTGACGTGCGTCTCGATCGACGGCGTCGCCGACGCCAGCACCACGGGAAAGCCGCCGAGATTGCCGCGCACCACCGCCATGTCGCGCGCCTGGTAGTGCACGCGGTCATCCTGCTTGTAGCCCGCATCGTGCTCTTCATCGACGATGATGAGGCCGAGGTCGCTGAAAGGCAGGAACAGCGCCGAGCGCGCGCCCACCACCACGCGCGCTTCCCCGGTTGCCGCCTGCCGCCACACCCGTCCGCGCTCCGGCCCCGACAGAGCCGAGTGCCATTCGACCGGCATGCAGCCGAAGCGCGCTTCGAAGCGGCGCATGAACTGATCGGTGAGCGCGATCTCCGGCAGCATGATGACGGCCTGTTTGCCGTGCTCCAGCGCCCGCGCCACCGCCTCGAAATAAACTTCCGTCTTCCCCGAGCCGGTGACGCCGTCGAGCAGCGTCGTCGAGAAATTGCCCGCATCCACCGCCGCCCGCAGCGCGTGCACCGCCGCCGCCTGCTCCGGAATGAACTCGGTCACGCGGTAAAGCGGATCGGGAATGGGCGGACGCTTTTCCGGTATCGCCACCTCGACGAGATTGCCCGATGCAACGAGCCCGTCGATGACCGCCGTGGAGCATTCCGCCGCCTGCGCCAGCGCTGCTTTCGCGCGGATCGCCCCATCTCGCGCAATCTCGAGCGCTCGCTTGCGTGCGGGCGTCATGCGCCCCGGATCGGGCGCGCCCTCCACCAGCGTAACGCCGAAGCGGGGTTTCACCGGCTCGAACGCAGCGCGCGCGCTCATCATCATCCGCACCGTCATGCCGAGCGGGCTCAGCGTGTATTTGGCGATCCATTCGGCAAAGCGCAGCGTGATCTCCGGCAGCGGCGGCACGTCGAGCCGCGCGGTCACCGCCTTGAGCTTCTTCGGATCGACGGGCTTGCCTTCATCGCCCACCGCCCGGTCCCATACGACGCCGATGCGGCTTTGCGGACCGAACGGCACCAGCACGAATGAGCCCGGCTCCACGTCTATGCCCGGAGGCACGAGGTAGTCGTACGTCTGGTCGAGCGCGACCGCGAGCACCACGGGCGCCTTCGCCGAGGCGCTTGCGTTAACGGCGCCGGCGTCGCTCTCGATAGGCTCGAACAGACTTTGCATCAGCGCGACATTACCCCCTGGCCGGTGCGCGGCGAAAAAGAACTCGGAATTTAAGCGTCGAGGGCGGCGCTCCGAAGGCACGGGCGCCCGAACGCCTGCGACTATTGATCGGCGTCCGCCGACGACAATATTTCTTGCCGATACCACAGATTAACCGGGGATCGAGAGCCGGCCGCTATGTTACCCATGGCGTCACGGCGTTGAGGGAACCATCCGCCCCATGGAATACAAGGACTACTACAAGATCCTCGGCGTTGAGCGCAGCGCCAGCCAGGACGACATCAAGCGCGCCTACCGGAAGCTGGCGCGCACATACCATCCCGACGTGAATAAGGAACCGGGCGCCGAGGCCAAGTTCAAGGACGCGGGCGAAGCCTACGAGGTCCTCAAAGACCCCGAAAAGCGCGCCGCCTACGATGAGCTCGGCGCCAACTGGCAGCAGGGCCAGCAGTTCCGCCCGCCGCCGAACTGGGATGCCGGATTCGAATTTTCCGGCGGCGGCTATACCGACGCCGACGCTTCACAGTTCTCCGATTTCTTCGAAGGTCTGTTCGGTCGCGCCCGCGCAGGGGGCGCCCGCGGCGGTGCCGCCGGTGGCTTTGCGCGACGCGAGTTTCATGCCCCCGGCGAGGACCACCACGCGAAGATCGTCATTCCGCTGCGCGATGCCTTCACCGGAGCCAAGCGCGAGATCACCTTGCGCGTGCCCGAGCTGGACGACGCCGGCCACGTTGCGCTCAAGAATCGTACGCTCAGCGTGACAATTCCGAAGGGCATCCGCGAAGGCCAGCACATCCGCCTCGCAGGTCAGGGCTCGCCCGGCATCGGCAAAGGCCAGCCCGGCGATCTTTATCTCGAGGTGGCGTTCGCGCCCGATCCGCATTTCCGCGTCGAGGGCAAAGACGTCTACCTCGAGCTGCCCGTCGCGCCTTGGGAGGCAGCCCTCGGCGCCAGCGTGAAAGTGCCGACACCCGAAGGTGCCGTCATGCTGAAAATTCCTCCGGGGTCCACCAAAGGCCGAACCATGCGTCTCAAGGGCAAGGGCATACCCGGCAAACCGCCCGGCGACATGCACGCCGTTTTGAAAATCGAGCTGCCGCCCGCAGATACGGAAAAGGCCAAGGAGCTCTATAAAGAGATGGAGCGCGAGTTGCCGTTCAATCCGCGCGCCGGCCTGGGAGTTTAAGCGATGCCAGAACAGCAAAAGCCGTCCGTCATCGTACTCGACGAGGAGGAAATCACCCTCGCCGATCTGACGCGCACCTGCCGTGTCCGTACCGAGTGGGTGATGGAACTCGTCGACGAAGGCGTGATCGAGCCGCGCCGCCGCACCGGACCGCAATGGCGTTTCTCGGCAACCACCATCGTGCGCGTCGAGAAGGCACGCCGGCTGCAGAGCGACCTCGGCATCAATACTCCGGGCGTTGCGCTGGCGTTGCAATTGCTCGACCGCATCGATGCGCTGGAAGCGCGCCTGCGTGCAGCACCCTCACGGCCCGACGCGGACGATTCCGATTAACCCGTTGCGGCAATCGAATCGGCTACCGTCGGCGTGTGGGTAGTGGCTTTCGCAGGGCAGCGGCGCGAACGGGCATCGGCTTGGATACGATCACGGAAGACAACGCCGCGCCGGAATTGCCGCTCGGCGCCGATCTCGAACGGGCCGTATCCGGGTGGCTCGCGCACCTCGAGCATGGGCGCGGCTACGCGGAGAAAACCATCGAGGCCTACGGGCGCGACGTGCGCCAGTTTCTCTCCTTCCTCGCCCATCAGCTCGGCCATGCGCCCTGCCTCGCCGACCTGCAGCGCATCGACCTCAAGACCTTCCGCGGCTTCCTTGCCGCGCGCCGCCGCGCCGGCAGCGTCAGCCGATCCCTCGCGCGCACCCTGTCGGCCCTGCGCCAGCTCTTCCGCTGGCTCGAAGCGCAGAAGCTCGTCGAGAACCGCGCCATCCTGCAACTCGCCACGCCGAAGGTGCCGCACTCGGTTCCGAAGCCCCTCACCGTCGCCAAGGCAGCGGACGTGGTCGATCCCGGCGCCACGGTCGAGCTCGACTGGATTGCCGCGCGCGATACCGCCGTGTTGCTGCTGCTCTACGGCTGCGGCCTGCGTATCGCCGAAGCCCTGAGCCTCACACCGAAAGACGCCCCGACCGCGCATCGCGACGTGCTCCGCATCACCGGCAAAGGCGGCAAGGAGCGTCTCGTTCCCGTGCTGCCCATCGTGCGCGAAGCCGTGGCGCGCTACATGAAGCTGTGCCCCTACGCGCTCGCGCCCGGCGAGCCGCTCTTCCGCGGCGCCAAGGGTGGCCCGCTCTCGCCCCGCATCATCCAGCTCGCGATGCAGCGCCTGCGCGACGTGCTCGACTTGCCCGCCACCGCGACACCCCACGCGCTGCGCCACTCGTTTGCGACGCACTTGCTCTCGGCAGGCGGCGACCTGCGCCAGATCCAGGAGCTGCTGGGCCACGCGTCCCTCTCGACCACGCAGGCCTATACGGAAGTCGACCGTGAGCGCTTGCTCGCGGTCTATGATGCCGCACACCCGCGCTCCTGAGCCCCATATTCCGGGAACTGACGATCAGCCCCGGAAATCCTGACCTAATTTTGCCTCTTTTCTTCCGCCGGTCGCCGTGCAAATGCGGGTGCCACGCCCCCGCAAAACGCAACCAAGCCTTGGGAAATCGCATGCGTTGCCGTCTGCTTAACGCCATCGTCGCCGTCGCAATCGCCGCCTCTCTCGGCGTCGCCAGCGCCGCCGAGAAAGAGACCGCCGCCGACACCGGCGCCCAGTGCCGCGGCGTCGACATGCTCGCGGAGACCGCCGCCAGGGATCAGGCCACCTACGACCGCATCATGGCCGCAGCCTCGGCCACCAAGAACGCGAACGCCATCCTCTGGAAGATCGAGAAAGACGGCCACGCGCCGTCCTATCTGTTCGGCACCGTTCACCTCACCGACGACCGCGTCACGAACCTCTCGCCGGCCGTGACGAAGGCTCTCGGCGACGCCAAGGTTATCGCGCTTGAAGTTTCCGACCTCAACGAGACCGCAACCGCCTCGGTCATTGCGCAGTCGGCGCCGCTGGTCATGTTCACCGACGGGCGCCGCCTCGACAACCTGCTCTCGAGTTCCGAGTTCGACACCGTGAAGTCGATCATCGGCCGCGCCGGAATGCCGCCCGACCTTGCCGCGCTGTTCAAGCCCTGGATCGTCACGATGATCCTTTCCGTCTCCGACTGCGAGCGCGAGAAGGTGCAGAACGGCGCGCGCGTGCTCGACATGAAGATCGCGGAGATCGGCAAGAAGCGCGGGCTCGACGTTGTCGGTCTCGAAACCATCCCGGCGCAGCTCGAATCCCTCGCCGCCGTTCCCGAGCGCCAGCAGCTCGACATGCTGCGCTCCAGCCTGCGCTTCGCCGACCGTACCAACGACATGATGGAAACGCTGGTGCAGCTTTACCTCAAGCGCCAGCTCAGCGCCGCGCTGCCGTTCCAGATCGCGCTCGCGCACCAGGCCGGCATCGGCGACGAAGCCTTCGCCGGCTTCCAGCAGAAGCTGCTCGACGAGCGGAACGAGAAGATGCTCGCCGTCGCGCAACCTCTTTTGGAAAAGGGCGGCGCGTTCATTGCCATCGGCGCTCTGCATCTGCCGGGCGAACACGGCTTCGTCGATCTGCTCCGTCAAGCGGGCTACACCGTCACCGCCGTCGAGTAGCACGCACGGCAGCAAGACAATTCGCACGGCGCGGCATCGGCAGCGCGACGACCCCCGCCGCAACCGTAGAAACTTGCGCGGATGCCGATCTTCATCGGCATGACGGATGTGCGCGACCGGCGCATACCCGCTCGCGTCATCCCGGCGCAGGCCGGGATCCACGCCAGCTTTAAGCAGCACGCACTTTGTGGAGCACTGGCGACGGTGACCGAATGGGCGCGGCAGCCAGGGCGCAAAGCGCCCCGGCGCGAGCGCCGGCCCTCAACGGACGCCAACAACCATTGGACGCACCCGCTCTCACTTCGCGCCTTGCGGCCGGCTCCCCGCAAGGGGAGTCGCAAGGCGCATCAAAAATGAACAGCGCGCTTGTCGACGGCGAGCGCCGCTTCCTTCACCGCCTCCGATAGGGTCGGATGCGCGTGGCAGGTGCGGGCGAGATCCTCCGCCGAGCCGCCGAACTCCATCAGCACCGCGCCTTCAGCAATCAGCTCCGAGGCGTTGACGCCGATAATGTGCACGCCGAGCACGCGGTCAGTCTTGGCATCGGCGAGGATCTTCACGAACCCCTCCGTCTGCTGGTTCGCCTTCGCGCGTCCGTTGGCCGTGAAGGGGAACTTGCCGACGTTGTAGGCAACGCCCGCCGCCTTCAGCTCGTCCTCCGAGTTGCCGACGCTCGCGACCTCCGGCGCCGTATAGATGACTGCCGGAATAACACCGTAGTTCACATGCCCCGCCTGCCCAGCGAGGATCTCCGCAACCGCGACGCCTTCCTCTTCCGCCTTGTGCGCCAGCATCGGCCCTTCGATCACATCGCCGATGGCGTAAATGCCCGGAACGTTCGTCCGATAGTGCCCATCGACGACGACGCGCCCGCGCTTGTCGGTCTCGACGCCCGCCTCGCTCAGCCCCAAGCCCTCGGTGCAGGGCACGCGCCCGATGGCAACGAGCACCACATCGGCCGCGAGCGTCTCGGCTTCGCCACCCTGCGAGGGCTCGATCGTCACCGCATGCGCGGCGCCATTCCTCTTCACACCCGTCACCCTGTGACCGAGCTTGAAGGCGATGCCCTGCTTGCCGAGGATGCGCTGCAGTTGCTTGGCGACTTCGCTATCCGTGCCCGGCAGGATACGGTCGAGGAACTCGACGACTGTCACCTCGGCGCCGAGCCGCCGCCACACCGATCCGAGCTCCAGCCCGATGACGCCCGCGCCGATGACGACCATCCGCTTCGGCACCTTCTCCAGCGACAGCGCGCCGGTCGACGAAACGATCGTCTTCTCGTCGATCTCGATGCCCGGCAGCTGCGCGACGCCCGATCCCGTCGCGATCACGATCGAGGTTCCATCGACGACCTGCTTCTCGCCGTTGATGAAGGTCACCTCCACCTTGCCCGCACTCAGGATACGGCCCGTGCCGTGGAAGTGATCGACCTTGTTCTTCCGCATCAGGAAGGCGACGCCGTCCGTATTCCCCTTCACCGCCTCGTCCTTGAAGGCGAGCATCTTCTCAAGATCGAGCTTCGGCTTCACCTCGATGCCCATCGTCGCGAAGGAATGCCCGGCCTCCTCGTAGAGCTCGGACGCGTGCAGCAGCGCTTTCGAGGGGATGCAGCCGACGTTGAGGCACGTGCCGCCGAACTTCGACCGCTTCTCCACCATGGCCACCTTCATGCCGAGCTGGCTGGCACGGATGGCGCACACGTAGCCGCCCGGCCCCGCGCCGATGACAATCACATCATAAGTAGCCACGGGAAATCTCCGTTTAGAATCCGAGGGCGAGCGGCGCGCTGAAAGCCCACACGTGCCCGAAGGGGTCACGCACGCGCCCATAGCGCATCACCCAGAAAGTATCCGACGGCGGCGCAGTGACGATCGCGCCCGCTCCGGCCGCCCGCGCGACGGCACCATCGACCTCCAGCGGCGAGGCGAGATTGACCTGCACCGTCACGCTGCCTTTGGTGTCGGTGCCACGCGGCGCCACATCCGTGATGTAGTCGGGAAAATAATCGGACAGCATGAAGTGTCCGCCGAAAACCGCCAGCGAGGCGTGCTGCACGCGCGCCCCGTCCTCGGCCATCTCTCTATATGTAACCTTGGCCCCGAAAGCCTTCTCGTAGAACGCAATAGCGTCGAGGGCGTTCTCTACCGTCAGGTAGACTTCGATCGCAGAAATATCTCCCTCCGCCATGCTGCCCGCTCCTTGCTCCGGCGAGTCTTAGAGCTCCAGAAGAAACCGCTGCGGATCTTCGAGGCATTCTTTGACGCGAACAAGGAAAGCGACCGCCTCCTTGCCGTCGACGATGCGGTGATCGTAGCTCAAGGCCAGATACATCATCGGCCGCGCCACGACCTGGCCATCGCGCACCACCGCCCGCTCCTCGATGCGGTGCATGCCGAGGATGCCCGATTGCGGCGCATTGAGGATCGGCGTGGACATGAGCGAGCCGTAGACGCCGCCGTTGGTGATAGTGAAGGTGCCGCCCTGCATCTCCTCGATGCCGAGCTTGCCGTCGCGGGCGCGCTTGCCGAAGTCTGCGATCTGCGCCTCGATCTCCGCTAAGCTCATGCGGTCCACCTCGCGCACCACCGGCACGACGAGCCCGCGCTCCGTGCCGACCGCAACGCCGATGTGGTAGTAGTTTTTGTAGATGATCTCGTCGCCGTCGATCTCGGCGTTGACGGCCGGAATCTCCTTCAGCGCCTGCAGGCACGCCTTCACGAAAAAGCCCATGAAGCCGAGCTTCACGCCATGGCGCTTCTCGAACAGGTCCTTGTAGCGCGAGCGCAGCTCCATCACCGCGCCCATGTCGACGTCGTTGAACGTCGTGAGCATCGCGGCCGTGTTCTGCGCGTCTTTCAGGCGCTGCGCGATGGTCTGGCGCAGGCGCGTCATCCGCACGCGTTCTTCGCGCGCGGCGTCGTTGGGCGGCGAGGGCAAGCGCAGGCCGTGTAGAGGCACGGGCATCGGCGCGGAGGCACGGCGCGGCTCCGATACGGCGCGGCCGGCCGATGGCTTGGCCTCGGTGTCCGCTTCGTGCACATGCTCGTCGGCTGCCGGCTTCGAAGACGCCTCGGGCACGTCTTCCTTGAGGATCTGCCCGCGGCGGCCCGAGCCCTGCACGTCGGCGGCGTCGATGCCGGCCTCGGCGAGCTTCTTGCGCGCAGCGGGGCTGGGCGGCATCTGGCTCGTGCTGCGATCTTCGCTTTTCACGGGGCTGGCGGCGGTCTTCTCAGGAGCCTTCTCGGATGGCTTCTTCTCGGCCGCAGGCTTGGCCCCGGCGTCGGACTTCGCCGAAGCCGCCGCGCCGTCTCCGATCCTGCCCAGCAGCGCGCCGACGGCGACCGTCTCGCCTTCCGCCACCTTGATCTCGCCCAGCACACCCGCCGCGGGGGCGGGGACTTCCACGGTGACCTTGTCGGTCTCGAGCTCCACCAGCGGCTCGTCCGCGTTCACCGCATCGCCGGCCTTCTTGAACCACTTGCCGACGATCGCTTCCGTAATGCTCTCGCCCAGGGTCGGGACACGTATTTCCGTCGCCATCGTCCGTCTCGCTTCCCCGCCAAATTGCCGGCGGCTGGTTTGCCAGCCGCTCAGCTGCCCGTAGTGCCGTTGAGTGCCGCCTCAACCAGCGTCTTTTGTTCGTGGAGGTGCTTCGAAAGCTGCCCCGTCGCCGTCGATGCCGATGCCGGGCGCCCCGCATAAATAGGCCGCCTGTGCTTGGCATCGGTGCGCTCCAGCACCCATTCGAGGTTCGGCTGAATGAAGCTCCAGGCGCCCATGTTCTTCGGCTCTTCCTGGCACCAGACGACTTCCGCCTGCGGGAAGCGGCCGAGCTCGTGCACCAGCGCGCGCGCGGGGAACGGATAGAGCTGCTCCACGCGCAGCAGGTAGACGTTGTCGATGCCCTGCGCCTCGCGCGCGTCGTAGAGGTCGTAGTAGACCTTGCCCGTCGACAGCACGACGCGCCGGATCTTGTCGTCCGGCACGAGCTTGATCTTCTCGTCCGGCTTGTACTGGGCATCGTCCCAGAGCACGCGATGGAACGTCGTACCGGAAGCCATCTCGTCGAGCTTGGAGACGACGCGCTTGTGCCGCAGCAGCGATTTCGGCGTCATCAGGATGAGCGGCTTGCGGAATTTGCGCTTCAGCTGCCGGCGCAGGATGTGGAAGTAGTTGGCGGGCGTCGTCACGTTCGCGACCTGCCAGTTGTCCTCCGCGCACAGTTGCAGATAGCGCTCCAGCCGCGCCGACGAATGCTCCGGCCCCTGGCCTTCGTAGCCGTGCGGCAGCAGGCACACGAGGCCCGACATGCGCAGCCACTTGCGCTCGCCCGACGAGATGAACTGGTCGAACACCACCTGCGCGCCGTTGGCGAAGTCGCCGAACTGCGCCTCCCACATCACGAGCGCGTTGGGCTCCGCCAGCGAGTAGCCGTACTCGAAGCCGAGCACGGCCTCCTCCGACAGCATCGAGTTGATGACCTCGAACTTCGCCTGGTCGTTGGCGACGTGCTTCAGCGGCGTCCAGTGGCGCTCGGTGTCCTGGTCGATCAGAACGGAATGGCGTTGCGAGAAGGTGCCGCGCTCCGAATCCTGGCCCGACAGCCGCACCGGATAGCCCTCGTTCACCAGCGAGCCGAACGCCAGATGCTCCGCCATCGCCCAGTCGATGCCGGTGCCCGTGTCGACCATCTCGCGGCGGCGGTCGAGCAGGCGGCGCACCACCTTGTGCGCGTTGAAGTCGGGCGGAATGGACGTGATGCGGCGGCCGATGATCCGCAGGCGCTCGATATCGACGCCGGTTTCGCCGCGCCGCTCCTCGTCCTCGGCAAAGCCGAGACCCGCCCAGCGCCCGTCGAGCCAATCGGCTTTGTTGGGCCGGTAGCCGTCGGCGGTTTCGAACTCCTCCTCCAGGCGCGCGCGTATTGCCGTCTGCATCCGCTGGCTTTCCTCGCGCGGGACGACGCCCTCCTCATCGAGCCGCTTGGCGTAGATCTCCGTCACCGTCGGATGCGACTTGATCGCCTTGTACATCAAGGGCTGCGTGAACATCGGCTCGTCGGCCTCGTTGTGGCCGTAGCGCCGGTAGCAGAACATGTCGATCACGACCGGCTTCTGGAACTTCTGCCGGAACTCCGTTGCGATCTTGGCGACGTGCACCACCGCTTCCGGATTGTCGCCGTTCACATGGAAGATCGGCGCCTCGATGATCTTCGCCACGTCCGAGCAGTAGGGCGACGAGCGCGAGTGGCGCGGATTGGTGGTGAAGCCGATCTGATTGTTGATAATGAAGTGGATCGAGCCGCCCGTGCGGTGCCCCTTGAGGCCCGAAAGCCCAAAGCATTCGGCAACGACGCCCTGGCCCGCGAAGGCCGCATCGCCGTGGATCAGCAGCGGCAGCACCGGCGTGCGCTCACCCGGCTTGCATCCGCGCTGATCCTGTTTCGCGCGCACCTTGCCGAGCACCACCGGATCGACGATCTCGAGGTGCGAGGGATTGGCCGTGAGCGACAGGTGCACGTTGTTGCCGTCGAACGCGCGGTCCGACGAGGCGCCGAGGTGATATTTCACGTCGCCCGAGCCTTCCACGTCGTCGGGCTTGAACGAGCCGCCTTTGAACTCGTGGAAGATGGCGCGGTGCGGCTTCGCCATCACGTTACCGAGCACGTTCAGCCGGCCCCGGTGGGCCATGCCGATGATGATGTCCTTAACCCCGAGCTGGCCGCCGCGCTTGATGATCTGCTCCAGCGCCGGCACCATAGATTCGCCGCCGTCGATGCCGAAGCGCTTGGTACCCGTGTACTTCACCTCGCAGAACTTCTCGAAGGTCTCCGCCTCGATCAGCTTGTTGAGGATGGCGCGGCGCCCTTCCGGCGTGAAGCGGATCTCTTTCTCCTCGCCTTCGATGCGGTTCTGGATCCACGCCTTCTGCGCCGGGCTGGTGATGTGCATGTACTGCACGCCGATGTGCCGGCAGTAGGTGCGGCGCAGGATGCGCAGGATCTGCCGCATCGTCGCCGTCTCGAGCCCCAGCACGCGGTCGATGAAGATCGGCCGGTCGAGATCGGCGTCCGTGAAGCCGTAGGTTTCGGGCTTCAGCTCCCGGTGCACCTTGCGGTCAGCCAGACCCAGCGGATCGAGGTCGGCCGCCAGATGCCCCATCACGCGATAGGCGCGGATCAGCATCAGGGCGCGAATGGAATCCTGCGTCGCCCGTAGCGACGCGGCCGGCGACATCTCGAAACCCAGCGATTGCGTACGCTGCTGCAGCCGGTCGCGGATGGCCCGCTCGTTCGCCTCGTATTCGCCGGTCAGCGCCGCGACGAGATCGCCGTTTTCGAGCAGCTCCGGTGCCGGCACACCCCAGGAAGGCCCGCGCTCGCCGTTGCGGGAGCCGGCCTGCTCCTCCTGGAGACTATCGAAGAAATGCCGCCACTCGTCGCTCACCGAGCCGGGATTGCGCTCGTATTCGGCTTGCATGTCCTCCACGTAGGCGGCGTTTGCACCGCCGAGGAAAGACGTGCGCAGGAAAGCTTCGTTACGGGGATTGCGGGCCATTGCTGATCTCAACTCGTCGTCGATGCAGCGTAGATTGGGCGCGCGGGGGAAATGTTAGGTTAGAGCGCCCGCGTCAGGGGGTTGGTGCAATGCAGCATACGCCGACCGGATATAAAAGCCATGCCCTAGATTTTGGCCTTTAGACCCGGGCCTTTAAGACTTTCGTCAGCGTTGTGCCGAGCGCTGCGGGGCTCGGCGCGATCGCGATGCCCGCAGAGCGCATGGCCTCGAACTTATCTTCCGCCTTGCCTTTACCGCCCGAAATGATGGCGCCCGCATGGCCCATGCGCCGGCCGGGCGGTGCGGTCGCGCCGGCGATGAAACCGGCCATCGGCTTGGAGCGCCCCTTCTTCGCCTCGGCCTTGATGAACTCGGCCGCTTCCTCTTCCGCCGAGCCGCCGATCTCACCGATCATGATGATGGAATCGGTCTCAGGATCGGCGAGGAATAGTTCCAGCACCTCGATGAACTCGAGCCCCTTCACCGGATCGCCGCCGATACCGACGGCGGTCGACTGCCCGAGCCCAGCGTCCGAGGTCTGCTTCACCGCCTCATAAGTGAGCGTGCCCGAACGCGAGACGATACCGACGCGCCCGGCCTTGAAGATATTGCCCGGCATGATGCCGATCTTGCATTCATTCGGCGTCAGGATGCCGGGGCAGTTGGGGCCCAGCAGCCGCGATCCAGATCCCTGCAGCGCGCGCTTCACCTTCACCATGTCGAGCACTGGAATGCCCTCGGTGATGGCGACGATGAAGGGAATGCCGGCGTCGATCGCCTCCAGGATGGCGTCGGCGGCAAAGGGCGGCGGCACGTAGATCGACGTTGCGTTGGCGCCCGTTGCCGCCCGCGCCTCGGCGACGGTGTCGAACAGCGGCACGTCGCCGAGTTCTTCGTCGGGATGCTTCGAGCCGCCCTTCCCCGGCGTCACACCGCCGACGATCCGCGTGCCGTACGCCCGCGCCTGCTTGGTGTGGAATGTGCCCTGGGCGCCGGTGATGCCCTGACAGATGACCGTCGTGGATTTGTCTACGAGAATTGCCATGTCACCGTCCGTTGCCGCAGAGCCCTAGCCCCGCTCCCCCCACTATGTTGCATTTTTTCGGCCGATTTGTGCAATGCATCAAGCTCGACCTTTTGCCGGGATGCCTGAGCGTTCGGCACGTTTTACTGCGTTCGTTCGGACCCTCGCGTCGGCGGCACGGCCGGCAGGCGCGATGCCCTCGCCGTCATCCCGACGAAGGTCGGGATCCACGCCAGCTCAGACGGCCGGTGCTTCTTGTCGGGAAACCGGATCCCACTTTCGGAACGCACGCTAGCCCGCGGCTTTCACCGCTTCGGTGATCTTGCGGGCCGCATCGTCGAGATCGTCGGCCGGCGTGATCTTCAGCCCGCTCTCGGCCATGATCTTCTTGCCGAGTTCCACGTTGGTGCCTTCGAGGCGCACCACCAGCGGCACCGTGATTCCCATCTCGCGCGCCGCCGCAACGACGCCCTCGGCGATGATGTCACAGCGCATGATGCCGCCGAAGATGTTGACCAGGATGCCCTTCACCGCCGGATCGGACAGGATGATCTTGAACGCCGCCTGCACCTTTTCCTTCGAGGCGCCGCCGCCCACGTCGAGGAAGTTCGCCGGCTCCGCGCCATAGAGCTTGATGATGTCCATCGTCGCCATGGCGAGGCCCGCGCCGTTCACCATGCAGCCGATGGTGCCGTCGAGCTTCACATAGGAAAGGTCGTACTTCGAAGCCTCGACCTCCGCCGGGTCCTCTTCCGTGAGGTCCCGCATATCGACGATGTCGGGATGCCGGTAGAGCGCGTTGGAATCGAAGCTCACCTTCGCATCGAGGCACGACAGCGCGCCGTCCTTCGTGGTGATCAGCGGGTTGATCTCCAGCATGCTCATGTCCTTGGCGAGCATGAGGTTGTAGAGATCCCCGATCAGCTTCACGCACTGGCCGACCTGCTTGCCGCTGAGCCCCAGCGCGAAGGCGATGCGCCGGCCGTGGAACGGCTGATAGCCGCTCGCCGGATCGATCGTCACCGAGACGATCTTCTCCGGGCTTTCGTGCGCGACCTGCTCGATGTCCATGCCGCCGGCCGAGCTGGCGATGAAAGCAACCCGCGATGAGGCACGGTCGACCAGCGCCGAGAGATAAAGCTCCCGGTCGATGTCGACGCCTTCCGTCACATAGACGCGGTTGACGGCCCGCCCATCGGCCCCCGTCTGCGCCGTGACGAGCGTGGCGCCGAGCATCTGCTCCGCCGCCATCTCCACCTCGGCCCGCGACTTGGTGATGCGCACACCGCCCTTTTCCCCGGCCGAAGCCTCCTTGAACCGGCCCTTGCCGCGGCCGCCGGCATGGATCTGCGCCTTCACCACGTAGACCGGGCCGGGAAGCTGCTGTGTCGCCTCCCCGGCCTCGCGCACGTTGAACGCCACGAAGCCCTCCGGCGTCGGGATGCCGTACTGATGCAGCAGTTCCTTGGCCTGGTGCTCGTGGATGTTCATAAGGGTGCCCCTCTAGAGTGCTTCCGGAAAAGTGGAACCCGGTTTTCCGATAGGAAGCACGACCAAAAAAGTGCTTCCGGAAAAGTGGGAACCGGTTTTCCGATGAGAAGCACGTCCAAACAATGAGCCAGAGCCGTTCTGCGTTTCCACCCAAACCGGGAACGGCTCTAGCGTTGATTAAAGCCTGCCGCTACGCCCCGAGCTGCGGGGCGATCTTGGTGCAGGCGTCGACGAGGCCCTTCACCGATTCGACCGACTTGATGAACATGTTGCGCTCGACGGCGTTGAGGTCGATCTCGACGATACGCTCCGCACCGCCCGCGCCGACGATCACCGGCACGCCGACGTAGAGGCCCTTAACACCGTATTCGCCGTTGAGGTAGGCGGCACAAGGTAGAATACGCTTCTTGTCCTTGAGGTAGCTGTCGACCATCTCCAGCGCCGAGGAGGCCGGCGCATAGTAGGCCGAGCCGGTCTTCAGAAGGGCCACGATCTCACCGCCGCCCTTGCGCGTGCGGTCGACGATCTCGTCGAGCCGCTCCTGCCGCATCCAGCCCATGCGGACGACGTCCGGCAGCGGAATGCCCGCGACGGTTGAATAGCGCACGAGCGGCACCATATCGTCGCCGTGACCGCCGAGCACGAACGCGGTCACATCCTCCACGGAGATGCCGAGCTCGGAAGCGAGGAAGTGGCGGAAGCGGGCCGTATCGAGCACGCCGGCCATGCCCACCACCATGTTGCGCGGCAGGCCCGAGGCCTTCTGCAGCGCCCACACCATGGCGTCCAGCGGGTTGGTGATGACGACGACGAACGCATTCGGCGCATACTTTTTGATGCCCGCGCCCACCTGCTCCATCACCTTGATGTTGATGCCGATGAGGTCGTCGCGGCTCATGCCCGGCTTGCGCGGCACGCCGGCCGTCACGATGCAGACATCGGCGCCCTCGATGTCGGCATAGGCGTTGGTGCCCCTGAGCTGGCAGTCGAAGCCCTCGACGGCGCCGGACTGGGCGAGATCCAGGGCCTTGCCCTGCGGCAAACCCTCCGCGATGTCGAAAATGACGACATCGCCCAACTCCTTCAGTCCGATCAGGTGCGCGAGCGTTCCACCGATCATACCGCCGCCGATCAAGGCGATCTTCGTCCGCGCCATCCTTGAGCTCCCCTATTATCTCTGGAAATTGATTTGTGCGGCGACCGTCCGCAGGCGGTTGGGGCCGCCACAACTCGGTCACGTCTAGGTTTAGACTAGGCCTCTGAGCAGGGAAAGCCCGGACATCGGCCCGGTTGCGCCGCGCAAGAGTACGCGCTAGGCGCGCGTGCGGGTGTTTGCGCTGCGCATCGTCCTGAGCGGTGATGGTGTCCTGAGCGGTGATGGTCCGCACCCGATGCGGACATGGGAGGGGAATTGCGAGTAGCATTTCTCGCCGGACTGGCCGGAGCACTGGCCAGCGGCTTCGCTTTGCTGATTGGAGCCGACGCCGGTGCCGGCGATGGCGCGACCTATCTCGGCTTTCGCCTGCTCGATCTCGAAAACCAGTCGGTGCGCTGGCAGACGCCGACCTTCGGCGCCGGCGCCGTCGTCACCTACGCCTTCGCGGCCGGCCCCGTCACCACCGCCGGCGCGCGTAACTGCACCCGCATGGTTTCCCCCGAAGCCGCCTACGCCCCTTCGCATGTTTCGGATGCGGCATTCCGCAACGAGGTGGCTGCCGCCTTCCGCATGTGGGAAGGCGTGGCAGACATCACCTTCCGCGAAACGTCCGACACTGAAACCGCCGGCATCCTCATTGGCGCGCAGGCCGATCCCGTGGGCCGTGCCTTCACGAATGTTTCCCTGAAGGGCGAGGCCGAGGGGCGCAAGGTCATCGCCCGCTCGCTGATCTGCCTCAACCCGAACCAGCCCTGGAAAGTGGGCTTCGACGGCCGCCTCGACACCTACGACCTGCGTTACACCATCGCGCACGAGATCGGCCATGCCATTGGCCTCGATCACCCGAGCGCCGCCGGCCAGCTCATGTCCTATCGCTATGACGAGAAGCAGACCGGCCTGCAGGCCGGCGACATCCAGGGCGCGGTGCTGCTCTATGGGCCGCGGCCGGAAACCCGCGGCTTCGCGGCTACGCCCCCCGCGGAAACCGCGAACACCGCACCCGATGCGGAAAACGGCAGGCGCTTTGGCATTGGCGACCGGAGCGGACAGGCCCCATCGGCCGTGACCACCGGAAGCCTGCCGGACAAGGCGCCCCGGTAGGCGATACGCCGCTGCTCCCCTCAAAGAACGAGGGATCGGGCACCGCGCCTCAGATTTCTGGGCCCGAAGGATCGCGAGCCGCCGCGCTGTGGCTGGCATCCGTGTTCTCGGCCTGCCCCCGGACCGTCCCCCGCGCCGCCACGTACGCCGTGCTGCGCATCTCCATCAGCCGGGAGACGGTGCGCTCGAACACCTTCGCGGAGCCGGCGTCCTCGCACAGGTCCGCCGGCTCCGCCGCCGCCGAGGCGATGAGGCACACCCGGTTGTCATAGAGCGTGTCGACGAGATTGATGAAGCGGCGAACCACCTCGCGCCGGTCCCGCTGCATCACCGGAATGCCGTCGACCAGAAGCGTATGGTAGGTGTGCGCCAGGCTGAGAAAATCGAGCGTCCCGAGCGGCGCCTCGCACAGCTCCGCGAACGAAAACCGCGCAACTCCCATGGCCGCGCGGGGCACGCGCAGCTGCCGCCCCTTCACCTTCAGCGTTTGGCTTTCCCCCGCGTCGCAGGCCGTCAGCCGGTCCCAGTGCGCGTTGAGTTCGGCGGCCGCGCGATCGTCCGCCGGACTGAAATAGAGCGGCAGCCCCGCGAGCTTCTCCAGGCGGTAGTCCTTTGCCGACTTCAGCTCGATGACATCCATATGCGCGCCGATGAGCGCGATGAAGGGTAGGAAGAGCTGCCGGTTGAGCCCGTTCTCATAGAGCGCCGCCGGCGCCGCGTTCGATGTCGTCACCACCACGACGCCGTTCGCAAAAAGATGCTGGAACAACCGGCCGAGGATCATCGCATCGGCGATGTCGGTCACCTGCATCTCGTCGAAACACAAAAGCCGCGCCTCTTCGACAAGACCCGCCGCCACGGTCGGGATCGGATCGCCATCGACGCTGCGGCGCGCCTCACCGATACGCTCGTGCACGTCGGCCATGAACTCGTGGAAGTGGCTGCGCCGCTTCGGTGCGAAGTCGACGGACGAGAAGAAGAGGTCCATCAGCATCGTCTTGCCCCGTCCCACCTCGCCATGGACGTAGAGCCCGCGCGGCGGCGGCGTTCCCCCACGGGAGAACAGCGCAAAGCGCCGGCTGCGCGCCGGGCGCCACGTGGAGAGCCGGCGCGAAAGATCGGCGAGCCTTTCGGCCACCGCGAGCTGCGCCGCGTCAGCCTCGAGGTGACCGGCCGCGATCTGCGCGTGCAGCTTGTCGATGGGATGGGATGTCATTTTCCTCAAATACCCCGCATCGCGCCGCGTGCCGCAATCCTTGAGGCGCGACGGAATGTCACCGAAGCGCAAAGGGCGCATAGAGCGGCCATCTAGCGCGCAATGCCTTACGCCAGTGGAAATCCCGTCATCGCGCCCGCATATTTGTGCAGTGCAATAGGCACCGGCAGCGCGCGGTCGAGCGACGCTGCATGCACCCGACCGACCGAACCTGAGGGCAACGTCGAAATGCGGAGGGACTTGGGTCATGAGCGAGCATCATCTGCCGCACGGGACCATACGAAAGCTGTGGCCCAACGAGGCGCGGAAGTTCCGCGATCATCTGCTGCGGCTCGACCGGTCGAGCCGCCAGATGCGTTTTGCCCACGGCGTGTCGGACGCGTTCATCGAAGACTACGCCGCACGCATGGGAGACATGGGCGGCATCGTCTACGGCTTCTTCGAGGGTGACGAGGTGCGCGCCGCGGCCGAGCTGAAGAAGCTCGGCGACACGTGGGGCCGCGAGGCCGAGGCGGCCTTCTCGGTCGAACGCTCGCTGCAGGACCACGGCATCGGAACCGAGCTGATGGGCCGCGTGATCCGTGCCGCGCGCAACCGCGGCGTCCAGCACCTTTGCCTCACGTGCCTTGCCGACAATGGCAAGATGCAGGCGATCGCCCGGCGCTACGAGGCGGACCTGCGTTTCGAGTACGGCGAGGTCGTCGGTGAGATCGTTCCGCAGGGCGCCAACTACTTCTCTCTGCTCGCCGAGGCCGTCGAAGATCGCTTCGGCTACATGATGGCGGTGCTCGATCTGCAAACGCGCGTCGTCAACGCAGCGTGACGAAAACGGGAGCGCGCGAGGTCATTTCGCAGCCGTTGTGATGTCCAAACCGCGCGCATTGCGAACACGAAAAGTGCAACGAGAGTCTGCAGACAACGCTCCATGCCGTTCGAAACACGACAAAATTGGTGATTTCACGCAACACACTTCATTGAATGCGCGCGCGTTAGCTTCGAATTTGCAATTTCGTGTCAACAAAATGTTCGAACTTGCACATGATTTTTTTAGTTCGAGTGATTCGGACTGAGAGAGATAGAAACAGAGAACGTCAGAAAGAGAGAGACTCCAATGGTCAAGAAAGCCGTGAAGCGCAAAGTGAAGAAGGCCCCGGCCGCCCGTTCGGCCGCTGCCAAGAAGCCCGCCGCTCGCAAGACCGCTGCCCGTAAGCCGGCTGCTCGCAAGGCGACTGCCCGCAAGACGACCGCGGCTCGCAAGCCGGCTGCTCGCAAGACCGCCGCTCGCAAGACGACCGCTGCGAAGACCGTTCGCAAGACGGCCCGCAAGGCCACTCGCAAGCCGGCCAAGAAGGCCCGCCGGGCTGCTGCCGCCTAAATCGAGCAGCCAAAATCCGCGCCAGTTCCCCTCGTTCCGCGCGATTTCGAAGGCTGACGAGCGCCCCGGGGTGCCCAGCCTTCATACCTTTCAAGACCGGTGGATGCGAAAGCGCCGCCGGTCTTTCTTTTTGGCCATTTCCGGCCATTTCTGCGGGATTGTTATTCGATATCCGCCGCTATTCCGGCAGGTGATTGACGGCCTCGATGTTGTGGCCGTCCGGGTCGAGCACGAAGGCGCCGTAATAGTTCTCGTGATAGTGGGGCCGCAGCCCCGGGGGTCCGTTGTCCCGGCCGCCGGCCGCCAGCGCGGCCTCGTAGAAGGCACGCACTATCGCGCGGTCCGGTGCGGCAAAAGCCACATGCAGGCGGCCGATGAGCGGTTTCCCCGTGCCGATCCAGAAGTGCGGCCGGTCCGGACCGAAGCCGGCGTAGCCGTCATCGTCGTCGTCCGAAAGGCTCACCTCGGTGAGAATGCGATAGCCGAGCGGCGCGAGCGCCTGGGCGTAAAAGGCTTTGGAGCGGGCAAAGTCCGTGACGGGAAAGCCGATGTGATCGAGCATATTCCTCACCCTAGCAGCGGAACACTTCTCTTCACCTGCGAAGTGATGCCTCACTTCGCCGCCGTCGGCGGCAAGGGCCCATTTGCTTCGCCGCCGGAGGCGGCGCGGGCCCCGCGCCTTTGCTCCGATCGCCCGAGCGCCTATCGGCGGGGGCGTCAATCGGCAGCACGATAATACGCGCCGATCTCAGCGCGGGCGACCGGAGCCGCACACAAAGCTTCTCAGCGCGCATCACCCAAAAAATCAGACGCGGCGCTCCACCATCAGCTTCTTCAGCTCGGCGATGGCCTTGGCGGGGTTCAGCCCCTTGGGGCACGCCTTGGTGCAATTGAGGATGGTGTGGCAACGGTAGAGCCGGAAAGGATCCTCGAGGTTGTCGAGGCGCTCGCCCGTGGCCTCGTCACGGGAATCCTGCACCCAGCGGAAGGCTTGCAGCAGTGCCGCCGGCCCGAGGTAGCGGTCCGAGTTCCACCAGTAGCTCGGGCACGACGTCGAGCAGCACGCGCAAAGGATGCACTCATAGAGGCCGTCGAGCTTCTGCCGGTCGGCGTGCGACTGGCGCCACTCCTTCGGCGGAGCGGGCGTATCCGTCTTCAGCCACGGCTCGATGAGCCGGTGCTGGGCGTAGAAGTTCGTCATGTCCGGGACGAGATCCTTCACCACCTCCATGTGGGGCAGCGGATAGATGCGCACGGCGCCGTCGATATCCCCATGGCCCTTGAGGCACGCCAGGGTGTTCGTCCCGTCGATGTTCATCGAGCACGAGCCGCAGATGCCCTCGCGGCACGAGCGCCGGAAGGTGAGCGTCGAATCGATCTCGTTCTTGATCTTGATGAGGGCATCGAGAACCATCGGCCCGCAGCGCTCGGTATCCACCCAATAGGTGTCGATGCGCGGGTTCTCGTCGCCGTCCGGGTTCCAGCGGTAGATGCGGAACTCCTTCCACGATCCCTTGTCGCCCGGCTGGTTCCAGGTCTTGCCGCGCTGGACCTTGGAGTTCCGGGGAAGCGTGAAGTGGACCATGGTGAAGAGACTTTCCTGGCTGTCCGCGGCCGGCCGTGCCGCTGCTCCACATGAAACGCTGCAAATCCCTGTGTCAACGCTCGCCGGCGTCGCGTCGGCGCCGAGAAAATCCGACCCCGAGGATTGGCTATTCCGGCCGGTGCTTCTTCAGCTCGCGCACCAGCTCGGTGAGGCGCACGGCCACGTCCGCCCCGGTATCGACCAAAGTCTTGAGGGTAGCGCGCGTCTGGATCAGCTTGTTGAGACGCTCCTGCTGCTCGCCGAAGCCGAAGAACAGCTCCTCCGGCGCCTCGACCTCCCCATCCTCCACCGCCGACATCACGTCGAAGGCGTTCTGCGAGGCGAGCACCAGCATCGATGCCACGTCGTTGATGAGCTGCTGGAAGAGCCGCGCCGCGTCGGGGCCGACCCGCGGCCCGTGCACGCCGAACTTCAGCGGCGAGGACGACGGCGCACCTTCGCCCGCGAAAAGCCGCGGGTTGCGCTGGAACCGGCGAAAGATCTCCTGCAGTCCGAGGCAGCACGTTTCAAGGTCGCGCAGTGCGGTTCCCGCCTTGCGCTTGGACCGTGCCCGGTCCGGGGTGCGCTCCTGGGCGGCCCAGTTGATGGTCGCGATCGAGGCGATGGCCCCGAGCGCCGCGACCGCCGGCAGAACCGCAGTGAACGGATCGGGGGAAAGGCGCGTTTCACCGCCGGCCTCGGCCGGCCGCGCCTGGGGCTGGGCCTTTTGATCCTCGGCCTTCTCCGGCGTGGGCTTGGCTGCGCCGGACGGCCTCAAGAAGCGGCTCCGCATTGTTCGAGTGCCCTATGTCCCCGCGACGTGTCGATTTCTCTGCGACCGCCGCACTTCTAAACCCCTAGACTGTTTCGGAGAAGCACGATCCCGACACGCGCGCACCCGGAAACTAAGGGGTCCGGTTGTCCGATAGGAAGCACGATCCGCAAGAGTGAGCCTCGGGAACGACCAAAATCCGCTTCTCGGCCGAAGGTACGGTCGCGCAGTCGAACCTCTCCAGGACGCCCCTGGGAGAGACACCATCAAGGGATATGCCATGCCCCTCCCCGCAACGCCCGCCTTGACCACCGACTGCGTCGTCTTCGACGCGCGCGGCCGTGTACTCCTGATTCGCCGCAAGAATGAGCCCTTCGAGGGCTGCTACGCACTCCCCGGCGGCTTCGTCGATATCGGCGAGCGTGTCGAGGACGGCTGCCGGCGCGAGTTGTCTGAGGAAACCGGGGTGAAAGCCGGCACGCTACGGCTGATCGGCGTCTTCTCCGACCCGCAGCGCGATCCGCGCGGGCATACCTGCTCGGTCGCCTTTCTCACCGAGATCGATGAGGCGGCGCCCCGCGCCGGCGACGATGCCGCCGCCGCCGAATGGGTGGAGGACTGGCGCGTCCACAAGCTCGCCTTCGACCACGCACAGATCCTCACCGCCGCGGAAAAGCTGCGCCGGACGCCCGCACCCGCGTGAACGCCCGCTGCGTCGTCATCCCGAACCACGGCTGCGCGTCTAGCGCGCGCCGCCGAAATACTCCGGCACGCCCGCGCTGAGGCAGGTCATCTCCACGCGGATGTCCGTGAACAGGAAGCGGCAGAGCTCTTTCTTGTGGTTCGGATTGTTGCGGATCGCCTCGAAGCTCGTCTTGAAACCGCGCTCCACGGCCACCTCGAAAAGGAGCTTGTCCTGGCAATAGGGCGTCGTCAGCCAGTTGCCCTTGATGAGCTGGCTGCCGTCCTGACATTGGATCGCCGCCTGAGCCGGGATGGCCGCCGCCGCGAAGGCAAGCGCAGCAAATGCGGTCGGCAAAGCCCTGGCGAACTGCATGCGATCCCCCGATGCGAAGCACCGGCGCGGAATGCACCGGCGACTGATTCGCAATCTAGACCATGATCGCTTCGGGCCCTACCAGTCCGAAGCGTCGATCATCGGTCTAATCAAGGGCGAGAGTGCTTCCGGAAAAGTGGGCACCGGGTCATGGCGAAGCCATGCAGGAACCACGTCCGATAAGAAGCACGACCAAACAATCAGCTAGAGCCGCACCGCGATTCGAAGAAAAGCGACCGCGCTCTGGGGCAAAGTTGCAGCAACCCAAAGCACGGCGCGACGGGCATCCGCCGTGAGCGGCAACGGCCGGCGCAAACTCACTGCGTCGCTGTGGAAAACGCCTTCGCCTCGATCATCTTCACCGTCGGCTTCGCCGCGGCGATGCTGAGCTGGCGCACCGGTTGACCGGCGTTGAAGTCGAGCGTCTTGAGGTCCACCGCCTTGAGGCCCGGGTCGTTATACGTCTTCCAGTAGAAAATCCCGTTGGCGGGGTCGCGGAAGGTCGTCCACTGGGTGTAGTCGCCCATCGGCTTGCCGCCATTCGAGTAGTCGCGCACGAGCCCCTTGGGGATGTCGACCCGGTTGATGATGTGCTGCGCCAGCAGCAGCGCCTCCGCCGTATCCCGCGGGCGGTCGGCAAGATGCGCGGTAGCAGCGGCCATCACGAACCGCGAAGGCGGCGTCGGGTCTCCCGGCAGGCCATGCAGCCCGGAGCCCTGGCCCGTCCCCGCGTAGGTGGCGTTGCCTATCTTCACCGGCGCCGTGTTGACCGGCGTAAGGTTCGCATAGTTGCGCAGATTCTGCAGATGCCATTCGTAGGTCGGCGAATTGGTGAGAACTCCCACCCCGTGATCGTAAACGTTCAGCTTGCCGTCGACGTACTCGATGACGAGGCTCTTTCCTTCCCGGTCGTGCACCACGTAGTGGAGCGGTGCGAACGAGCCGAGCTGAGGCACCGTCTCACCCCACACGACCACATCGGAAACCGCCGCGCGCACTTCGTCGGCCGTTGCGAAATTGCCGAGCACCCATGCGCCGAAGCTCACATTCGAAAGCGCGCGGGCCTGGTCGTTGGCCCCCACATCCTGATACTTCGTCTCCCCGGGCAGGTAGAGCGCCCCGAAACCCAGGCCCTTTTCGTTGAGGCCGTCGACCGCGACCGACATGCCGAGGGCATTCATCGACACATAGCCGTATTTGGACGTCCATTTGAGGCCATCGCCCTTCGGAGCGGGCGATGTGGAGACGACGCCGCGCGGCACGATCTGCACCTCGCTGTTGAGGTCCATGGCGAACTCCATGGTGCGGACCGACAGCACCGAGCCATCCCCCGCGATAAGCCGGACATCGGTGCAGGCGAGCGTTGGCGTAACACCCATGAGGCTGGCGCAGAGGGCAGCCACGGCGCGCCTCGGCAAATACGCATTCATCAGATCACCTCGGATTGAAGGGGTTGGCGCAGGAATGCTCCATGCGCGGAGCTCCCGCGCGCCGTGCCGTCAGGGGGCGGCGGGGAAATATTCGAGCGTCGAACGGCAGCTCGCCGCCCACTCGTCCTTGGACATCTGCGTCTGCGGACCCCAATCCTTCATGCAGTCGGCAAAGTCCTTGTGGGTGACTTTGAGGTTCCTCCGGGAATCCTCGATAATGATTTCGGCTTCGTCCGTCTTGCCCCGCGCGGCTCCGTCCGCGTTCGACGTTCCCGCTTCTGCGGCAGCGAGGCGCTGAGAACTCTGGACGGTTGCCGAAGCGATATCCGAATGCTCCACCACGGTAGCGGCAGGCTTGGCGTGGAGATCGGCCGCCGCGGCTGCAGCCGGCGCGGGTATGCTGAATATTGCCGAAACCGCAAAAAGAGCGGCGGGAAGCAGCGATTGCAGATGCATGTGTCAGCCCCGAATGAATATGCCGGCGGTAAAGCACCGTAAGCAGACAGGGTAACCGAGCACGCTGAGGGTCCCGCAAAGGCGCAGGGGAGCCTTTAATTCAAATGCATCGCATCGGATCGGCGTCCGGCCGTAGAGCCCGAAAATTTGCGATGTTTATCGCCTCGATAAGTTTATCTTATCCCCGGATCACGCAATTGCGATTTCTGTTTATCGAAAGCAGTCGCTATATTCGCGTTATGGAAACGGCGGACAGGCGGTTCGCCAGTATTCAAACAGGAGGAAACTATGAAGGTTTGGAGCAAGCCGGCCGTTCGCGAGCAGGAAGTTGGCCTTGAGGTCACCTCCTATATGCCGGCCGAGATCGACATCATCTAACGCGATCTGAGCTTAGCTGATTTCGGGCGGCGACCGGGATATCCCGGTCGCCGCTTTTCTTTTGTCTGTGGCCGGCCGTCTTAAAGCCGGAGTCCGGCCGCCGGCCTCACTTCGGCTTACAGGCCGTGCCGACCGCGATGCACTGGATGCCGCCCTTCACATCGTGGCAGTCGATGTCCGCCGCGGACGCGTTCTTCCACACGGCCCATTCCTTGCCGTGTTTCTTCCGCGTGTCGATCTCCCAGCCGAACACCGCCTGCTCCTCGGCCTTGTCGCGCTCCTTGCGCTTGGCGCCGTAGGAGCTGAGCGAATCGGACTTGCACTCCTTCTTCGCGATCGCTTCCTTGGCCGCTCCGGTCAGCTCGTGCAGCTTGTCGATGCAGGGCTTCGCCGTGCGCGTGCAGGTCCACTGGCCGCTCTTCTCGACGCAATCGACATTGCGATCCTTCGAGTAGCGCCAGGAGTTGTATTCGTGGCCGTACTTGTCTTTCACCGCCGCGCGCCAGGCGAAGAGCGAGTTGGGATAGGCGCCGAGATCGCGCAGCGTCGCCGGCTTGCCCTCGGCGGTTACGGGGTCTTTGCAATCCTCTGCGGCTGCGGGCAGAACAGCCAAAACTGAAAAAGCGGCTGCCATGGTGGCCAGCCGGACGCACAAATTCGTGTCCATCGTTCGTTTCCTGATAGCTGAGCGTATGCGCCTCTACCGGAACGGCTGGAGGCTTGGCACCCTCGCATAGAAAACGGCGCTATTTGAGACGGACTGCCCAATCGGCCCACCGCGGCCGGCGGGTCGTGGCCGGGCGGATACAGCCGCGGCCTACATCCGCACCCGGCCGAGACCCAGATAGGCGGAGATGCCCCTGCGCAGCCAGCGGTTGGGAATTTTTCCCCGCACGAAGTGGCTGAGATGGGCGCTCCGGTGCACGGGATTGCGGAATCGCGGCCGGCGCGCCTCCAGCACGTTGGCGATCTTCACGCCCACCTCGTAGGGGTCGCGGCCCTTTGCGGCGACATGCGCATCGCCGGCACGGAACACGTTCTCGCTCCAGCGGCGGTAGGCGCTGTCCGCCGGCGCAAAGCGCGGCGATACCTGCCAGATGTCGGTGATATACGCCCCCGGCTCGACCATCAGCACGTCGATGCCGAACTGCTCCACCTCGAACGCGAGCGATTCCGCCCAGCCTTCCAGCGCCCACTTGGACGCGACGTAGATCGAGTTGCACGGATGGCCGATGAAGCCCGCCTCGCTCGATACGACGAGGATGCGCCCCGATCTCTGCTTGCGCATTGTCGGCAGCAGCGCCCGCGTCAAATTCAGGACGCCGAAGAAGTTCGTCTCGATCACCCGCCGCAGCTCTTCCTCGGGGATGTCCTCGAACGCGCCGCCCGCGGCAACCCCCGCGTTGTGCACCACCGCATCGAGGAACCCGCCCGTGATGGCGAGCGTGTCGGCAACGCCCCGCGCGAGGGAATCGGGATCCGTCACGTCGAGCTGGATGATGTCGACGTTGCCGGTCGCGCCCGCCTCGGCTAGGGCCGCCTCGAGGGAACCGCGCCGTTCGAGGTTGCGCATCGAGGCGACCACGCGCCAGCCGCGCTTGGCGAGCTCCACCGTGGCGGCCAGGCCGAAGCCGGCGGAAGTCCCCGTGATCAGTACCGAGCGCATCCTGTTCCCTTCAATCCGGTCCTACGCAGCCGGACAATCCGGCGGGTCGGGCGTCTCTTCAAAAAAGCCAATTGTATAGCCGTTGGGATCGCGGATGGCGAACTCCCGCCAGCCGTACGGCATCACTGCCGGCCCCCAGATGAAAGACACCAGCGAGCCCCACTCTCCGGCAAGGGCGCGCACGTCATTGACATTGACGTAGAGCGTACCCGAAAGGGCCGGCGTAGCGGATTGACCCCTGAGATTGACGACGTGGAAATGCAGCCGCAGCCCGTCGCGGACGAGCTCGCACCAGCGCGCCTCCGCCTCGCACGGAAGCATCGAATGCACTTGGAATCCGAGCTGGCCGTAGAACGCGATCGTCTCGGCGAGGCTGCACGCCCTGAGGCTCGGTATGACAACCGGACCCAAGAGGCGGCTGTCCTCCCCCATCAGTAAACGCGCGCCTTGGGCTCGATGTACTTCACCTCGTTCGTCATCGTGTGCGTGTGCACCGGACGGTAGTCGAGCTTCACGCTTTTCGAGCCGTAGTCGGCCCATGCGAGGGTGTGCTTCATCCAGTTGACGTCATCGCGCTTGGGGAAATCCTCACGCGCGTGCGCGCCGCGGCTTTCCTGGCGATTGTACGCGCCCGTCACCGTCACGGCCGCCTGCGCGATGAGGTTGTCGTACTCCAGCGCCTCGACGAGGTCCGAGTTCCAGATCAGCGAGCGGTCGCTGATGCGAATGTCGTCCGACGCCTTCCAGATCTCGTCGATCTGCTTGATGCCCTCGGCCATCACCGGCCCGTCGCGGAAGACGGCGCAGTGCGACTGCATCGCCTTCTGCATCCTGAGACGCAGGTCGGAGGTCGGTGTTCCGCCCTTCGCGTAGCGGAACCGGTCGAACCGCGATAGCGCACGGTCGGTGATCTCAGCAGGAAGCTCGGGATGGGCGGACCCCGGCTCCAGCACCTCGGCGCAGCGCAGGCCGGCAGCGCGCCCGAACACCACGAGATCGATCAGCGAGTTCGAGCCGAGGCGGTTCGCCCCGTGCACGGAGACGCACGCCGCTTCGCCGAGCGCCATCAGTCCGGGCACCACGTGGTCGGGATTGCCGTCCTTCAGGGTGAGCACCTCCCCGTGATAGTTCGTGGGGATTCCGCCCATGTTGTAGTGCACCGTCGGCAGAACCGGGATCGGCTCGCGCCTCAGATCGACACCCGCGAACACCTTCGCGCTTTCGGTGATGCCCGGCAGGCGCTCGGCCAGAATGGCCGGATCGAGATGATCGAGGTGCAGGTAGATGTGATCGGCTTCCGTTCCCACACCGCGCCCCTCGCGGATCTCCACCGTCATCGACCGCGAGACGACGTCGCGCGAGGCGAGGTCTTTCGCGTTCGGTGCATAGCGCTCCATGAAGCGCTCGCCGTTCGCATTTGTGAGATACCCGCCCTCGCCGCGCGCCCCTTCCGTGATGAGCACGCCCGCGCCGTAGATGCCCGTCGGGTGGAACTGCACGAACTCCATGTCCTGCAGCGGCAGCCCCGCGCGCAGCACCATCGCGTTGCCGTCACCCGTGCATGTGTGCGCCGACGTGCAGGAGAAGTACGCGCGGCCATAGCCGCCCGTCGCAAGCACGGTGCGCTTGGCGCGGAAGCGATGGATCGAGCCGTCGTCGAGGCAGAGCGCGATCACGCCGCGGCAGACGCCGTCGTGATCCATCAGCAGGTCGAGCGCAAAGTATTCGACGAAGAACTCCGCCGAATGGCGCAGAGACTGGCCATAGAGCGTATGCAGCATGGCGTGGCCGGTACGGTCGGCGGCAGCGCACGTGCGCTGCGCCGGCGGGCCTTCGCCGAACTCCGTCGTCATGCCGCCGAACGGCCGCTGATAGATGCGCCCGTCCTCGGTGCGGCTGAAGGGAACGCCGTAGTGCTCCATTTCATAAACGGCAGCGGGCGCGTTGCGGCACAGGTACTCGATGGCATCCTGGTCGCCGAGCCAGTCGGCGCCCTTCACCGTGTCGTACATGTGCCAGCGCCAGTCGTCGGGACCCATGTTGCCGAGCGCCGCGGCAACGCCGCCCTGCGCCGCAACCGTGTGCGACCGCGTCGGAAACACCTTCGTCACGCACGCCGTCTTGAGCCCCGCTTCCGCGCAGCCGAGCGTCGCACGCAGGCCTGCGCCGCCCGCGCCCACCACCACGACGTCATAGGTGTGATCGTGGACCGGATAGGCATGACCGGTGATGGCCGGCGCAGACGCCGGCTTCTTCGAGCCGTTGGCTTTCGCCGCGCCGTTCTTCCTGTTCTTGTCCGCCATCGAACTTAGCCCCCAAAGCTCAGTTTCAGCACGGCGAAGATCGAAACCGCAGCGATCGCGCCGGCGAACAGGTTGTTGCCGAGCAGCAGGAGCACCTTCAGCCCGTCGCTGTGCACGTAATCTTCGATGATGACCTGCATGCCGATGCGCATGTGCACGCACATCGAGACGATGAGCGCCAGCAGCGCCGCGGCGACGAGCGGATGCGCGAGCGTCGCCTTCACGGTCGCGAGGTCCGCGCCCGCCAGCGTTGCGATGAGGCCGACGGCGAATGCCGCGAGGATGGCGTTGGCGGCGCCCGTGAAGCGCTGCTTCAGAAAATGATCCGCGCCCTCGTGGGCCGAGCCGAGGCCCCGGGCGCGCTTCAGCGGTGTAATCATAGCCATGCCGAAAACCATCCCCGCTGGCTCGCAATGTAAATCCACAGCGCCGCCGTCAGCAGCACCGAGAGCACGAGCGTCCCCCAGCCGAGCAGATCGACCGTGCCGATATCGAACCCGGCGCCCGTATCCCAGATGAAGTGGCGTATGCCGCCCAGCAGATGCAGGATCAGCGCCCACGAATAGCCGAGCAGCACGATCATGCCGAACCAGGTCGAGAACAGCCCGTTGACGAAGTCGAAATAGCTGGGCCCCGTTGCCGCCGCGAGCAGCCACCAGGCAAGCAGCAGGGTGCCGACGTAGAGCGCCGCGCCGGTGATGCGATGCAGGATCGACATCACCATGTTGATCATTGGGCGGTATATCTGCAAATGCGGAGACAGCGGCCGCGCACGCGCCCGCTTCTCGGTCGTCACCCCAGCCATTCAGGATGCCTCGCTGTTCGATCTAGAACGGTTTTAACGCGCCGATCTTCGCGCGGCAAATCGCCAATCGCCACAGCCGAAGCGATGTGACGCGCAGCGAATCCCGTCGAACATCAACACTCTTTGCAGCGAAGCTTGCAAACTTGGCGGAGCGTGCAACCCACCTAAAGGAGGGGGTCTGCCGCACGATCGGCACCCCTCCTCTCGCGACCAAATCCCGACGTTACAACTCGGGATCAGCGCGGCAGCAGCACCCAGGCGTCGAGATCGAGCAGAACGCCTTCGGCATACTGGCCGTCTTCCTTCTTCAGGGGGAAGCTCGCGCAGTCGTTGTTCTTCACGGCAACAAGGCGAATGCGCAGCGCGCCGACATCCGTGCGGCCCGGCAGCTCCACCTTCTCCAGCACCTCCGACCAGGCATAGACCGTATCGCCCGCAAAGCAGGGCGAGACGTGCCGGCCGCCATTGATCGCCGCGAAGTGAAATGCGTTGTTGAGCCCGTTGAACGACAGCGCCCGCGCCAGCGAGATGACGACACCGCCATAGACGATGCGCTTGCCGAAGCGGCCCTTCGCCTCCGTGTGCTGGTTGAAGTGCACCTTGGCGGTGTTCTGATAGAG
>Ga0180220_1000450_pt1 | contig 45801 bp, 40 predicted proteins | sample eDN5th37CBELigBY_FD_151335 | JGI IMG/M metagenome (GOLD analysis project Ga0180220, IMG submission 151335) | Enriched backyard soil microbial communities from Emeryville, California, USA - eDNA 5th pass 37_C BE-Lig BY (version 2) (version 2) | ecosystem: Environmental > Terrestrial > Soil >...
ACCACGAGCACGTCGCCCTCGGGAAGCACCGTGTGGGAGTCGTCCATCGTCAGCACGATTCCGTCTCGGAAGACGATCGGCTGGTTCGGTGCGGGAGTGCCGGTCATGTGAGGCTCATCCTCCTTGATTGCCGCCGTGCGGCGGTGCGTCATCGCACCGCGCCGTCGCCGTCGATCGGCACGCGAGACCGTGCTCGGGCCGACCCGGTCCAACTTGACTCAGGTTAAGCAATGCTGGACACTGCTGTCCAGTCCCACTTGTACCGTCGCAAGGGAGCGAGCGTGAGCACCAGGACCATCGTCATCGTCGGAGGCACCTCCGGCATCGGACTCGAGATCGCGAAAGACTCGATCGCGCGCGGAGAGAAGGTCGTCATCACCGGCCGCGACGAGACGCGCACGAAGCGCATCGCGATGGAGCTCGGTCCCGAGGCGACGGGCATCGCGCTCGACATCTCCGAACCCGCGACGATCGCCCACCAGCTTTCGTCCATCGGCCGCGTCGACGGGCTCGTGCTCGCCGCGATCGAGCGCGACGCCAACAACGTGCGCGACTACAGCATCGAGCGCGCCGTGCGCCTCGTGACCCTCAAGCTCGTCGGCTACACCGAGACCATTCACGCGCTGCTCGATCGACTGGAGCCCACGGTCGACACCGGCATCGTCCTGTTCGGCGGTCGCGCGAAGGACCTGCCCTACCCGGGCTCGACCACCGTGTCGAGCATCAACGGCGGCGTGACGGGCCTCGTGAACACGCTCGCGCTCGAGCTCGCGCCGATCCGCGTCAACGCCGTGCACCCCGGCATCATCGGCGACAGCCCCTTCTGGGCCACCAAGCCCGAGGGCGTGCTCGACGGCTACAAGAAGCACACCCCGGGCGGCGAGCTCGCCACGATGGCCGACGTCGTCGACGCGGTGCAGTTCCTGCTGCGCAACCGCGGCGTGTCGGCGGTCAACCTCTACGTCGACCGCGGGACGGCGCTCCTCTGACGGCCGCCGCCGCCCGTCGTTCGCGGATACTTCGTGAAAGCGCCGGGCTCAACCGCGCGACGGAGGCTCGGCGGCGGCCCGTTCGCACGATTCGGCCCGGCGCTTCGACCGCGGGCGAGGCCCACGGCGCCCCCGGCGGCGCACGACCTCACAGGTCGCGCCGGCTGACCTCGGCGATCGCACTCCAGTCGTAGTCCTTGAGCTCGGAGTCGGCGAGCGCCTTCTCGAACACCTCGATGAGCGCCGGGAGCGTCGCCGGGCGAACCCCTGTCGCCTCGGCGACCTGCTGCGCGAGGGCGAGGTCCTTGCGCCCGAGTGCGATGTGGAAGCCCGGGGGAGAGTAGTCCTGGCGCGCGATGATGCCGCCGTAGCCCGTATACACGACGCCGCCGAACAGCGTGCTCGACAGCAGCTCGGTGAACAGCGCCGGGTCGACACCGAGCCGCTCGGTCATCGCCACCGACTCGCCGATCGCCTGGAGCGCGTGGATGATGTCGTAGTTCACGGCCGCCTTGACGGCGTTCGCGACGGACGGCTTGTCGGCGAGCCGCCACACGCGCTTGCCCATCGCCTCGAGGTACGGCATGACGTCGTCGATCGCCGCGGGATCGCCGGCGGCGAGGATGTTGAGCTGTCCGGCGGCGGCGATCTCGGGACGCCCGAGCACCGGGGTCGCGATGTAGCGGCCGCCGGCTTCGGCGAAGGCATCCGCCAATCGGTCCGACATCGCCGGGCTGATCGACGCCATCATGACGTGCGTGCGACCCTCCGCGCGCGCGATGGCTTCGGGCGTGAAGACGGCGTCGACAGCCTCGTCGTTCGCGAGCATCGAGAACGAGACGTCCGCCTCGAGGGCGTGCGCGGGCGACTCGGCGGCTGTCGCGCCCGAGTCGACGAGCCGCTGCACGGGCTCAGGCGAGCGGTTCCACACACGCAGGTCGTGGCCCGCGGCCGCGAGGCGCCCCGCCATGCCGGAGCCCATCGTGCCGAGGCCGAGGAAGGCGAGGGCCGCGCGATCCTGGGTCCGGGCGTCCGTCACTGCATCCGTCACGCCTCGCCCCGCCCCCACACGGTGTTCTTGTGCGACTGCGAGTCGCGCTCGAGGTTGAGCGGACCGCCGACCGCGACGTAGCGGGGGCCCGCGACGAGCAGCTCCTCGGCCGGGAACTTCGTGATGACCTCGCAGCCGTCGGCCGTGACGACGACCTCCTCCTCGATGCGCGCCGCCCCCCAGCCGTCGGCCGACGGCCAGTAGGTCTCGAGCGCGAACACCATGCCCTCCTCGATCGTCTCGGGGTGGTCGAGCGAGGTGAGTCGCGAGAAGATCGGCTTCTCCCAGATCGACAGGCCGACGCCGTGCCCGTACTGCAGCGCGAATGCGGCCATCTCGTCGGGGAACCCGAACTCCTGCGCGGTCGGCCAGACCTGCACGATGTCGGCGGTCGTCGCACCCGGCTTCACGAGCGCGATCGCGCGGTCCATGTACTCACGGGCGCGCGTGTAAGCGTCGCGCTGCGCCGAGCTCGCCGAACCGACCGCGAACGTGCGGTAGTAGCACGTGCGATAGCCGTTCCAGCTGTGCAGGATGTCGAAGAACGCCGGGTCGCCGGGGCGGATGACGCGATCCGAGAAGACATGCGGATGCGGCGAGCACCGCTCGCCCGAGATCGCGTTGACCCCCTCGACGTACTCCGACCCCAGGTCGTACAGGGTCTTCGCGACGAGCCCGACCGCCTCGTTCTCACGTACGCCGGGGCGCAGGTAGCGGTAGAGCTCCTCGTATGCGGCGTCGACCATCGAGCACGCCTGCGTGAGGAGTCGGATCTCGTCGGGCGTCTTGATGCGGCGGGCCTCCATGAAGACCTGTTGCCCGTCGACGACCTTGATGCCTTCGGCCTGCAGCGCCATGAGCACGGGCAGCTCGATCACGTCGACACCGAGGGGCTCGTCGGCGACGCCGAACTTCTCGAGCTCGCGTTTGATCTTGCGCGCGAGGTCGGCGGCGATCTCGGCGTCGGGCGGGAACGCGCCGCGCAGCGTCGAGATGCCCGCGCGGGCGCCCGACTCGAGGCGCGGACGCTTCGCGCCCTCGTGCGGTGCGTGCGGATCGGCGTCCATCTCGGACGTCGTCACGTCGAGCCAGGGGTTGTACAGCGCGTGGTGCTTCGCCGCGGAGCCGAAGTCCCACACGATCGGGTCGGTGTTGCGCGTGAGCAGCGAGAAGCGGATGAGCTTGTCCATCGCCCACGTGCCGATGTGGGTTGCGCTCATGTACCGGATGTTGGAGAAGTCGAACGCGAGAAGAGCCCCGAGGTCGGATGCCGCGAGCTTCTCCTTCAGCCGCGCCAGCCGCGCATCGCGGAGGCGCTCCATGTCGACGCGCTCCTCCCAGTCGACGGCGTTGGTTCCGGTGGAGCCGGTGCTCTTCATCGAGTCCTCCTGTGTGACGAACCGTCGCGCCCCCAGCGCGAGTGTGAAGTCCAGCTTAACGGTATGTGCCGTTGGAAACGACCCTGATTCACGTGAATACGCGTCGGATGCGCCGCACCGGTCACTGGTGATACCCGCCCATCGGCTCTGGCTTGACACGGAAGCACGGCACCCGGTCCTAGAATGACGACGGGCGCCGAACGAGGCGGCTACAGGACCCGAAACGGTGGGGGGACACCATGCCCGACATGCTCGGCGCCCGGCTGCGCGAAGCGCGGCTGCAACGCGGGCTGAGCCTGCGAAGCGTCGCACAGGCGCTCGGCGTCTCCGCGAGCCTCATCTCCCAGGTCGAGATCGGCAAGACTCAGCCCTCCGTGTCGACGCTGTACGCACTCGCCAGCCACCTCGGAATCTCGCTCGACGAACTGCTCGGCATCACCGCGCCCAGTCACGGACCAGGTCAGCTCATCGGCCACAGCGGACCCGCGCTCCCCGACGTGCAGCGCGCCGAAGACAACCCCGTGATCGAGATGGAGAACGGCGTGCGCTGGGAGCGTCTCGCCGCCGGCGCGGGCGGGCCAGCCGACGCACTCCTCGTCACGTATGAGCCCGGGGCGAGCAGCTCGGTCGAGGGCAAGCTCATGCGGCACGCCGGCATCGAGTACGCGTACCTCCTCGAGGGCGAGCTCACGCTGCACCTCGAGTTCGACGAGTACGTGCTCCGCCCAGGCGATTCGCTCGAGTTCGACTCGATCCGCCCGCACATGTACTCGAACCGCGGCACGGTGCCGGCGAAGGGTGTGTGGTTCGTGGTGGGCCGCCGCCAGCAGAACCAGAGCCTGCGCGACGCCCCGGGCGAGGTCGCGACCCCGTCCGACTCTCCCGCGTCGGCGGTCGACGTGCTCCGCGCGATGGACGATCTCGGCGCGTAGAACTCCCGCGGTCAGCCGTCGGCGCGGTGCACGGCGGGCCGACGTTCCGTCGCCCACGGGTCGATGAGCGTCTTGATCTGCTCCGAGCTGCCCTTCAGCAGGGGATCGAGCGCACCGTCGATGAGGTCGCCGAGGGGCAGCACCTCGTGGGCGATGTCGGACCAGTCGTCGCGGCTCGCGAGCAGGCGGATCGCCTCGGGGAAGTCGTCGCGGAACACGTGCGCGACCGTTCCGACGATCGTGTACTCGCTCAGCGTCCATTTGCCGAGGGGCAGCTCGGGCTCGCCGCGCTGCACGCCGACGGGGACGATCGTCGACCCGGGCTTGGCGGCCTCGAGCACCGACGCGAGTCCCGGAGCCGAGCCGCTCACCTCGAAGAAGACGTCCGCGTCCATGCCGAGCTCGTCGAGCTTGTCGACGATCGGCATCGTGCCGGCCTCGAGACCGGCGTACGCGCCGAGCCGCTTCGCGAGCTCGAGCCGTTCGGGGTCGCGGTCCACCGCGAGGATGCGCGCGCCCGTCGCGACGGCGGCGACCGTGATGAAGGCTCCGATGCCGCCCACGCCGACGATGACGGCGTCCTGGCCCGCGCGCAGTCCGCTGCGCCGTGTCGCGTGCACGCCGATCGCCATCGGCTGCGCCATCCCGAGCGTGTCGGATGCGAGGCCCGAGTCGGTCACGTCGAGCACGATCGACGCGGGTGCGACGACGAAGCCGGCGAGCCCGCCGTCGTGATGGAACCCGATGGTCGAGTAGCTGCGGCACAGGTTCGTGCGGCCCTCGCGGCACGGCTTGCACTCGCCGCACGAGACGCCGGCACCGCACACGACGGATGCTCCGACCTCGAGTCCCTCGACGCCCGGGCCGAGCGCCTCGACGACTCCCGCGAACTCGTGTCCGAGCGTCACGGGCGGCTGCGCGAGCACGAGCCCGCGCCCGAACTCCGTCGCGTCGCTGCCGCACACGCCGCACACCGTGACGCGGATGAGTACCTCGCCCGGTCCGGGTTCGGGCACCGGCTTCTCGTCGATGCGGAGGTCGCCCACGGAGTGGAGGACCGCCGCGCGCATGTCGGTCACCTCAAGTGCCCTTCCTCGATCGGCAGCTGCACGGCCGTGCGCTCCGCGATCATCCGTCCGAGGTGCGAGTCGTACACCGCCTTGTGGGCGGGGTGATCGAGGTAGGCCTCGAGGGCCGCCGCATCCGCCACGACCGCCGCGACGCCGTAATCGGCTCCGCCCGGACGCAGATGAAGGTTGGGTCCGCAGACGTAGGACCACAGCACGGGGATCTGCGCGGCCATCTCGGTGAGCGCCTGCGTCAGGCCGGCGACGTCGTCGTCGGTGACCTCGTCCTTCCAGCGGAAGGATGCGATGTGAAGGATCATCGTGCCATCTCCTCGTCGAGTTGTTCAGCGCCAGTGCACACGATTCCGCGGAATCACCCGCAAAAGCCCAGCATAGTGCCGCACGAGTGTACATCGTCGCTGTAGCATGGGCCACGCCGCGATGAAGCGGCGGAAACGGAGGAACGGCATGGCCGACCCGCGCATCGCCGTGCTCGGAGCGGGCGCCAACGGAGCCTCGATCGGGGCCGACCTGACCGCCGCCGGGCTCGATCCGCTTCTCATCGAGCAGTGGCCCGCGCACGTCGAGAAGATGCGCGTGGACGGCCTGCGGATCCTCTCGCCCGACGGCGACCTGCACGTGCGGCCCCGCGTGATCCACCTGTGCGAGGTCGCCGAGCTCACCGAGCGGTTCGACGTCGTGCTCATGCTCATGAAGGCGTACGACTCGCGCTGGGCGGCGCACCTCATCGAGCCGTACCTCGCGCCCGGGGGTCTCATGGCCGGCGTGCAGAACGGCATGACGGCCCGCGTGGTCGAGGAGGTCGTCGGCGCCGACCGCACGATCGGCACCGTGATCGAGTGCTCCGCGACGATGGACGAGCCCGGCATCGTGCACCGCCACACGGGCGTCTCGCGCTCCTGGTACGCGGTCGGGGCGCTCCCGGGTGGTCCGACCGAACGCGCCGCCGAGATCGGCGAGCTGCTCGGGCACTCCGGCACGGTCGCCTACATGGACGACATCGAGTCCGCGAAGTGGATGAAGCTCGTGAGCAATTGCACGCTGCTCGTGACGTCGGCGATCCTCGGGCTGCCGATGCTCGACGCGTTGCACACGCCCGGCTACCGCGATGTCATGGTCGCCGCCGGGAATGAGGCGCTCGCCGTCGGGCAGGCCCTCGGCCACCGGGTCCTTCCGATCTTCGGGCTCGAGCCGCACGAGGTCGCCGACCCCGCGACCGTCGTCGACACGATGACCGACAAGCTCTTCGCCGGATTCGTCGTCCCCGGTGCGACGACCACCGTGCTGCAGGACTGGCGCAAGGGCCGGCACTCCGAGGTCGACGACCTCAACGGACACGTCGCGGCCGAGGGCCGGCGGCGCGGCATCCGCACACCCGTCAACGACGTCGTCGTCGAGCTCGCGCACCGCATCGAGCAAGGCGGGCTCGAGCCCGACCCGTCGCTGCTGAAGCCGATGCTCGACGGCGTCAGGACTTGAGGAACGCGAGCAGCGCCTCGTTGACCTCGTCGCCGTGCGTCCACAGAAGGCCGTGCGGTGCACCTTCGATCTCGACGTACGTGGCGTCGGGCAGCAGTTCGCGGAACCGGCGCGCCGTGACGTCGATCGGCAGGATGTTGTCGGCCGTGCCGTGCAGGATGAGTGCGGGCACGTCGACCTTCGGGATGTCGGCCCGGAAGTCCGTCGGCCATGTGAGCGGCGCGGCGACGATCGCGATGTTGCCGGCGTGGTCGGCCACCTGCATGCTCGCATCCAGCGCCTGCTGCGAGATGCGCGAGCCGAGGTAGTCGTCGAGGTTGTAGAAGCTCTTGAAGAACTCCGCGACGAACGCGTACCGGTCCTGGCGCGCCGCGGCCGAGAAGCCGTCGAAGAACTCCTGGGGGCCCGCGCCGTCGGGGTTGTCGTCTGTCTTGAGCAGGTACGGCTGCAGTGAGCCGAGGAACGCGACCTTCGCGATGCGGTCGCTGCCGTAGGTCGAGAGGTACCGGCAGATCTCGCCCGTTCCCATCGAGAAGCCGACGAGCACGGCATCCGTCAGATCCAGCGTCTCGATCAGCACGCTCAGGTCGCTCGCGAAGGTGTCGTAGTCGTAGCCCGAGCCGGCCTTCGTCGACGCCCCGAACCCGCGCCGGTCGTACGCGATCACGCGGTAGCCGGCGTCGAGGAGCGCGGCCTGCTGCTTGCCCCACGACTCTCCGTTGAGCGGGTAGCCGTGGATGAGCACGACCGGCTGACCGGAGCCCTGATCGGTGTAGAAGAGCTTGACGTCGATCGAGTTCTCGGTTGCGACTTTGATGTGCGACACGTTCTCTCCTCACTTCGGCCGAGGGAGGGGACGGATGCCTCGGCCCTCCTCCGACGCTATTCCTCACGCGCGCCGTTGGCGATAGCATCCGCTCGTCTCGCACAGCGTCGTCGAGGAGGAGTCGGTGAACCCCAGTCCCGCGTCAGAGCCCGTCCGATCCCCGAGAAACCCCCGATCCCGCCGCCGGCTCCGACGCGTGCTCATCGGCGCACTCGTCGCCGCGGGTCTCGTCGCGGCGCCGCTCGCGCCCGCCGCAGCGGCCCCGAGCCCCGCGACGGATCTCGACGGCGTGTGCGTGACGCTGCGCGTGGGCGGCGGGTCGTCGAACCACGTCACGCGCGGGACGCTCGGCTACGGCACGTCGGGTTCGGCGGCGCAGGCGGCGAAGATCCGGTTCGAGGCCACGGCGCTCGGCCGCTACCGGCTCATCGACCACAAGGGGAGCGTGCTGTACCTCAGCGTCCTCAACACCGTGATGCCCGGCTCGAGCTACGGCGACCGCGCCGACTGGACCGTCACGCGCGACGGCAACTCGTACCAGATCGCGGCGACCCTCAACGGCAAGCGCATCGGGTCGTTCCTGGGTGCCCTGGTCGCGGCGAACGGGGCGTTCACGCTCGTGCCGGCGACCGGGTGTGCGACCGTCGCCGACGTCGCGACCGGTGTGAGCGGCGCCGCGCAGCCGGCGGTCAACCCCGACGGCACGCTCAACGGCTTCATCGACGCGCACACGCACGTCACGGCGGCGGTCGGGTTCGGTGGACGGATGCGGTGCGGCACGCCCTTCCACCCGGGCGGCGTCGAAGAGGCTCTCAAGGGCTGCCTCTCGCACTCGGCGATCGGCGTGAGCGGATATCTCGGCGCCCTCATCGCGCGCACCGACCCGTTCATGGACTACCGCGGATGGCCGACGTTCAAGGACTGGCCGACACCGCGAACCCTCCTGCACGAGCAGGCGTACTTCCGCGGCATCGAGCGCGCATGGCTGTCGGGCGAGCGCATCCTCAACGCGCTGCTCGTCGCAAACCGCGTGATCTGCGAGATCTACCCCACCAAGGTGACGAGCTGCGACGAGATGGAGCAGATCCGGCTTCAAGCGCAGTACCTGAAGGACATGCAGGACTACATCGACGCGCAGTCCGGCGGTCCGGGCGAGGGCTGGTTCCGCATCGCGAAGACACCCGCCGAGGTGCGGCGGATCGCCGCCGAGGGCAAGCTCGCGGTGATCGTCGGGGTCGAGAACTCGGAGCTGTTCGGATGCCGCGAGATCCGCGGCGTGCCGCAGTGCACGACCGCGCAGATCGACGCCGGCCTCGATGAGCTCGAGTCGTACGGCGTCAGTGGGATCTACCCCGTCCACAAGTTCGACAACGCGTTCGGCGGAACGCGTTTCGACGCGGGGACGCAGGGCGCCGCAGTGAACATCGGCAACAAGGTCTCCACCGGCCACTGGTGGCAGGTCGAGCCGTGCGAGACCGAGGCCCACGACAACGAGCAGCCGCTGCGCAGCGACGAGATCGCGGCGCTGCTCGGCTCGTCGGGACTGCCGGCCGGCACGATCGTGCCCGTGTATCCCGAGGGTCCGGTGTGCAACATCCGCGGCCTCACCGACCTCGGCCGGTACCTCATCGACCAGGCGATGGACCGCGGCATGATGATCCACATCGACCACATGAGCGTGAAGACGGCGGATGCGGTGCTCGACCTCGCCGAGCAGCGCGGATACCCCGGGGTCATCACGGCGCACACGTGGTCGGATCGCTCGATGATCGCGCGCATCGCGAACGTCGGAGGGTTCGTCGCCTCGTACGCGAACGTCGCCCACACGCAGGAGGGTCGCCCGGGCTTCCTCGACGAGTGGCGCGCCAACCGCGCGGCCGCCGCGCCCGGCGCGATCACGGCGTACGGATTCGGGTCCGACGTGAACGGGCTCGGCGACCAGGCGTACGCGCGCGACGATGCGGCGCAGCATCCGCTCGTCTATCCGCTCACCGCGCTCAACGGTGCGACGCTCGACCGCTTCACGATGGGCCAGCGCACGTTCGACATCAACGTCGACGGCGTCGCGACCTACGGACTGCAGGCCGATTGGACCGTCGACGTCGTGCAGGCCGCGGGGGCCGAGGGGCCGCTGCTGCGCCAGCAGCTCATGTCGGGCGCCGAGGCCTACGTGCGGGTGTGGGAGGCTGCGATCGCCTGGTGAGCACCGTGGGACCGGATGCCCGGACGATCGTGATCGCGCCCGACAGCTTCAAGGGCTCGATCGCGGCGGCGGATGCGGCGGAAGCGCTCGCCGAGGGATGGGCGTCGGTGCGACCGGCTGACCGGATCGTGCTGCGTCCGATGGCTGACGGCGGAGAGGGCACGCTCGACGCGTTCGCCGCCGCGGTGCCGGGCGCTCGCCGCATGCCGGTCACGGTGACGGGACCGGACGGACTGGCGACGGATGCCGCGTGGCTCCTGCTTCCCGCGACGGCGGATGAGCCGTGGGGCGTGGGCGTCGTGGAGCTCGCGTCCACGTCGGGCATCGAGCTGCTCGGCGCACGGCGCCTGCCGTGGGACGCCGACACGACCGGGTTCGGCGAGGCCATCGCGGCCGCGCTCGACCACGGAGTCACGCGCCTCGTGCTCGGCATCGGGTCGAGTGCGTCGACGGACGGCGGTTCGGGGCTGTTGACGGCGCTCGGCGTGAGATTCACGGATGCCGCGGGCGAGCCCGTCGCGCGCGGCGCCCGCGGGCTCGGTGCGGTGGCCGAGGCGGACCTGAGCGGCCTCCGGCCGCTGCCAGCCGGGGGTGCGGTCGTGCTCACCGATGTGACGAACCCACTGCTCGGCCGCTCGGGTGCGGCCGCGGTGTTCGGGCCGCAGAAGGGGCTCGCCGCGCACGAGGTCGCGGCCGCCGATGCGGGGCTCGCGCGCCTCGCGGCGCTCCTTCCGGCAGATCCTTCCGCCCCGGGCGCCGGCGCGGCGGGCGGAGCGGGCCTCGCGCTCCTCGCGTGGGGTGCGCAGCTCGTGCCGGGTGCGAGCGCGGTCGCCGAGCTCGTCGGGCTGCCGGCGGCTGTCGCCGACGCGGCGGTCGTCGTGACGGGCGAGGGCTCGTTCGACGCGCAGTCCGCCTCGGGCAAGACGCCCGCTCACGTCGTCGCGCTCGCGGCGTCGGCCGGCGCGCGGGCGGCTCTCGTCGCGGGGCGGATCGCCGCGGCATCCGATGTGTCGGGTTTCGCGGCGGCCGTCTCGCTCACCGAGCTCGCGGGATCGACGGATGCCGCGCTCGGCGAACCCGCACGCTGGCTGCGCGCCGCGGGCGCGAGCCTCGCGCGCCGGCTGTGACGGCGGCGGGCGGCGGGGTCAGCGCGCGGTGCGACGCGCCTCCCACCCTGAGCGCACCATCTCGTCGACCGTGTGGCGCATGCGCCAGTCGAGGTCGCGTGCCGCGAGCTCGCCGGACGCGACGATGCGGTCGGGGTCGCCCGGGCGTCGCGGACCGATCTCGGGTGTGAAGTCGATCCCCGTGACGCGGGCCATCGCGTCCATGATCTGACGCACCGACAGGCCGTCGCCCGAGCCGAGGTTGTACGCGGGCTCGAGGGGCTCGCCCGCCGCGAGGCGCTGGGCCGCCACGACATGCGCGAGGGCGATGTCGTGCACGTGCACGTAGTCACGCACGTTCGTGCCGTCGGGCGTCGCGTAGTCGTCGCCGTTGATACGGGGCGTGCGGCCGTCGAGCAGCGCCTCGAACACGAGCGGGAAGAGATTGTGCGGGCTCGAGTCGTAGACCTCGGGATCGGCGGAGCCGACGACGTTGAAATAGCGCAGCGACGTGTGGCGAAGCGGATGCTCCGACTCCGCCGTCGCGACGGCCTGGTCGCGCAGCAGCCACTCTCCGATGAGCTTCGACTCGCCGTACGGCGACGCGGGGCGCTTCGCGGTGTCCTCGGTCACGAGGTCGACGTCGGGCGTGCCGTAGACGGCCGCGCTCGACGAGAAGACGATGTTCGAGACATCCGCCGCCGCCATCGCCTCGAGCACGATGCGCGTGCCCTCGACGTTCTGCGCGTACGTGTGGAGCGGGCGCTGCACCGACACCCCCGCGTACTTGAACCCCGCGACGTGGATGACGCCCTCGACGCCGTGGTCGCGCAGCGTGCGCTCCACGAGCTCGCGATCGAGAATGGAACCGCGCACGAACGGCACATCGGCCGGCACGAAGTCCTCGTGGCCGCTCGACAGGTCGTCGATCACCACGGGGGACAGGCCCGCATCGCCGAGAGCGCGCACGACGTGTGCGCCGATGTAGCCGGCGCCGCCGGTCACGAGCCAGGACATGTCCCTCCTCAGGGGGTCGGGGCGCGCCGCATCCGCCGGATCGCCCCGGCCATTCTCCCCGATGGGCGCCCGCTCGCCCGAACCCGCCGTCCCCGTTCTCGGCGACTCGACAGAAAGGGCGGGACGGGGAGGCGGCACTCACTCACGGCGTCTCCCACCTGGTGAAATCCGCACCGTTCGCGCGCCGACGTCCGCCGTATGGTCACGAGAGATCGACAACCCGACGACCTCGACGAGGAGGACGATGTGAAGACGCGTGCCGCCGTGCTGTGGGAGTACGGACAGGACTGGCGCATCGAGGAGATCGAGCTCGACGACCCCGGCGAAGGCGAGGTGCTCGTCAAGCTCGCGGCGACAGGGCTCTGCCAGTCCGACGAGCATGTGCGCACGGGTGAGCTGCCGTTCGACGCACTCCCCGTGATCGGCGGGCACGAGGGCGCCGGAATCGTCGAGAAGGTCGGGCCCGGCGTCACCGACCTCGCGGTGGGCGACCACGTCGTGCTGAGCTTCATCCCCGCGTGCGGCAAGTGCGAGTCGTGCGCCACCGGTCACCAGAACCTGTGCGACGAGGGTGCCGGCATCGGGGTGGGCCTGCAGCGCGACGGCACGTCGCGCCACCACGTGAACGGTCACGACGCACGGCTCATGTGCATGCTCGGGACCTTCTCGCCGTACACGGTCGTGCGCGAGACCTCGGTCGTGAAGATCCGCGACGACGTTCCGCTCGACAAGGCGGCATTGGTCGGATGCGGCGTCACCACCGGCTGGGCGACCGCCGTCTACGCGGCGGGCGTCAAACCCGGTGACACGGTGGCCGTGCTCGGCATCGGCGGCGTGGGCGCGAACGCCGTGCAGGGTGCGGCGATGGCGGGTGCGAAGCAGATCCTCGCGATCGACCCGTCCGAGTTCAACCGCGAGGAGGCGCGGACCTTCGGCGCGACCCACACGTTCGCGAGCGCCGCGGAGGCGCGGGACGCGCTGCCCGGACTCACATGGGGGCGGATGGCGAACTCCGCCATCATCACCGTCGACGTGGCGACCGGCGAGATCGTCGGCGACGCGCTCTCGCTCGTCGGAAAGCGCGGCACCGTCGTGCTGACGTCGCTCGCAGACGTCACCGACACGACGATCAACGCCCCGATGTTCGAGATCACGGCGTACGAGAAGCGCCTCGTGGGCGCGTTGTTCGGCAGCGCGAACCCGCGCTACGACATCCCGCGGCTGCTCGATCTGTACATGGACGGCGAGCTGAAGCTCGACGAGCTCGTGACCCGCACGTATGAGTTCGACGACATCAACCAGGGCTACGTGGACATGCGGGAGCACCGCAACATCCGCGGCATGGTCCTCTTCGACTGACGCGACGACAGGAGATCGCATGGCTTTCACCGGACAGCTCTACATCGACGGCGAGTGGACGACGGGATCCGGCGGCGGCACGTTCGAGACGTTCGACCCGTCGACCGGTGCCGTCATCGGCACGGCTGTCGAGGCATCCGCATCCGACGTGGACGCCGCGGTCGACGCGGCCGCGCGCGCCTTCGACGATCCCGCGTGGCGCGACATGACCCCCGCCGCACGCGGCAAGCTGCTGTGGCGCATCGCCGACCTCATCGAGCAGCACGCCGACGAGCTCGGCGAGCTCGAGAGCCGCGACGTCGGTCAGGTCGTCGGGTTCGCGCGCGGCAGCATGGCGGGCGCGGCGGACATGTTCCGCTACTTCGCTGGGTGGACGACGAAGCTCGACGGCACCGTCAGCTCGATCTCGGTGCCCGGCTACCTGCACTACACGCGTCGCGAGCCGGTCGGCGTGTGCGCGCTCATCACGCCGTGGAACTTCCCGCTCGCGATCGCGGTGTGGAAGCTCGCGCCCGCGCTCGCGACCGGCAACACGGTCGTGCTGAAGCCCGCCGAGCAGACGCCGCTCACGACCACGCGTCTCGTCGAGCTCGTCGAGGAGGCGGGCGTGCCGAAGGGCGTCGTGAATCTCGTGACGGGTGGACCGGAGGTGGGGCAGGCGCTCGTCGACCACCCGCGGGTCGACAAGGTGTCGTTCACGGGCTCGACCGAGGTCGGGCGCTCGATCGTGCGCGCGTCGGCGGGCAACCTCAAGCGCGTGAGCCTAGAGCTCGGCGGCAAGGCCCCGAACATCGTGCTGAAGGATGCCGACATCGACCAGGCGGTGATCGGCAGCATGCTCGGGGGACTCTTCAACAGCGGCCAGGCGTGCGCCGCGTACAGCCGGTTCTACGTGGACTCCAGCCGCGTCGACGAGTTCACCGACAAGCTCGGCTCGGCGATGTCGAACATGAAGCTCGGTCCGGGCCTGGCTCCCGACACGCAGCTCGGACCGCTCGTGTCGGAGGAGCAGCTCGCACGCGTCGAGGGCTACGTGAAGGGCGGCATCGAGCAGGGCGCCGAGGTGGTGCTCGGGGGCAAGCGCGCGGACGGCGACCTCGCCGCCGGCTTCTTCTTCGAGCCGACGCTCTTCCGCGGCGTCACGCACGACATGACGATCGCGCGCGAGGAGATCTTCGGACCGGTGCTTCCCGTCATCTCGTACGACGACCCCGAGGAGCTCGTCGCGCGGGCGAACGACACCGACTACGGGCTCGTCGCGTGCGTGTGGACGAAGGACGTCGCGCTCGGGCATCGGCTCGCACACGGCATCCGGGCCGGCGAGGTCTACATCAACTCGATGCCCACGCTCGACCCGGCGGCCCCGTGGGGCGGCTTCAAGGCGAGCGGGTGGGGGCGCGAGATGGCCGCGAACGCGCTCGACGCCTACACCGAGACGAAGGGCATCTGGGTGAACCTCGGCGGCTGAGGGTTCGGCCCAAAACCCGGACCCTGAGCGAGGAGCGAAGCGACGAGACGAAGGGCCGCACCGGACGACGTCTTCGGCGGGTAGGTTCGACACTCATGGTCCCCAACGACTCCCCGAACCCGACCGCCGTCATCGCGAGCGGAGGCGGGCGTTACAGCGACCCGCATCACGCGTTCGCCGTGACGTCGGCGCGCATCGCGGAGACGCTCACCGACGACGGCTGGACGGTCACGGTGTTCGGCGATCCCGCAGCCGCCCTCGTCGCGCTCGGGGGCGCGGATCTGCTCGTGATGAACGCCGGTCCGGGCGAGGGTGGAGGCGAGATCGATCCGGATGCCGCATCCGGCCTCGCCTCGGCGCTCGCGCGTGGGATCGGCGTGCTCTCCGTCCACAGCTCGCTGCTCACGCTCCGCGACGTGCCGTTCTGGCGCGAGACGATCGGCGGGGCGTGGGTGGACGCGTCGTCGTGGCACCCCGACATCTCCGACGCCGACATCCGGATCGTGGACCGCGACCACCCGATCACAGCCGGCGCCGACGACTTCACGCTCTACGACGAGCGGTACACCGACCTCGTGATCGACGACCCCGGCATCCGCGTGCTCGCCGCCCATGAGCTCGACGGCGTGCGGCATCCGCTGCTGTGGGTGCGCGAAGCGGGTGACAGCCGCGTCGCCGTGTCGGCGCTCGGTCATCACGAACGGTCGTACGAATCGCGGGAGCACCGGATGCTCCTGGCCCGCGCCGCCCGCTGGGCCGCCCGCCTTCCCGGGCGCTGAGCAGGCGACTCACCCTTCCCGGTCGTTGAGGGAGCGGAGCGAGACGAAGCGTCGGCGTCGTTGTGCGCTTCGTCTCGTCGCTTCGCTCCTCGCTCAGTGTGCGGGGGTCACCCTTCTCGGCCGCTGAGCGAGCGGAGCGAGACGAAGCGCGGTGCTCGATCAGCGCCCTCGCGACCGACGACTCCAGCCCGGCACTCGTCGTACCGCCCGTCGATGAGCAGCTGCTTCTTCGCGCGAGACCACCCTTGAATGCGCTTCTCCCACCCGAATGCGTCCGCGACACGTTCGAAGCCGCTGAACCAGACGAGTTCGACCGGCAAGCGTTCGCGGGTGTAGATGGCGCCTTCGCCGTTCTGATGCTGCGCGAGCCTCGCCTCGAGATCTGTCGTGCTGCCCGTGTAGAAGGAACCGTCGGCGCACCGAAGGATGTAGACATACGCCATCTCCGGGACGGTAGTCAAATGAATCAGCGGTGACCGGACTATCCACAGGTGGGCGCCGAAGTCGCGTTCATCCACAAGTCCTCGCGAGGGACGTTTCTCCGGTCGCTGAGCGAGCGCAACGAGACGAAGCGCCGGCGTCGTGGTGCGCTTCGTCTCGTCGCTTCCCTCCTCGCTCAGCGTCCGGGTGGTACGCCCCTCCTCGCTCAGCGCCCGGGGGCCGCTCGTCGCTCAGCGTCCGGGTGGGGCGCGCCGCGCGTCTCACACCGCGCCGAGCGCCTCCGACACGACCGCGCGCGCCTCCTCCTGGACCTGGGCGAGGTGCTCGGGGCCGCGCAGGGACTCGGCGTAGAGCTTGTAGACGTCCTCGGTGCCGGACGGGCGCGCGGCGAACCACGCGTCATCCGTCACGACCTTGAGACCGCCGATCGCGGCGCCGTTGCCGGGCGCGTGCGACAGCTTCGCCGTGATCGGCTCGCCGGCGAGTTCCGTCGCCGTGACGGCCTCGGGTGAGAGCTTCGCCAGTGCCGCCTTCTGCGCGGGAGTCGCAGGCGCGTCGACGCGCTGATAGGCCGACGATCCGAACTGCGCCTCGAGCTCGGCGTACCGCTGCGACGGGGTCTTGCCCGTGACGGCGAGGATCTCGGACGCGAGGAGGCACAGGATGATCCCGTCTTTGTCGGTCGTCCACACCGCGCCGTCGCGCCGCAGGAACGACGCTCCCGCCGACTCCTCGCCGCCGAACACGATCGACCCGTCGAGCAGGCCCGGCACGAACCACTTGAACCCGACCGGCACCTCGTAGAGCCGACGCCCGAGGGCGGCGACGACCCGGTCGATGATCATCGACGACACGAGGGTCTTGCCGACCGCGGCATCCGTCGGCCAGTCCGGCCGGTGCGTCACGAGATAGTCGATCGCGACCGCGAGGTAGTGGTTCGGGTTCATGAGCCCCGCGTCGGGCGTCACGATGCCGTGCCGGTCGGCGTCGGCGTCGTTGCCCGTGAGCAGGTCGTAGTCGCCGCGCCGTGCGACGAGCGCGGCCATCGCGTACGGCGACGACGGATCCATGCGGATCTTCTCGTCCCAGTCGAGCGTCATGAACTTCCACGTCGGGTCGACATCGGGGTTCACGACGGTCAGGTCGATCCCGTACATCTCGGCGATGAGCGCCCAGTAATCGACGGATGCCCCGCCCAGCGGGTCCGCGCCGATGCGAATGCCCGACGAGCGGATCGCGTCCATGTCGATCACGTTCGCGAGGTCGCGCACGTACGCGTCGCGGAAGTCGTACTCGCCGAGCGCGTCGGCGTCGAGGTCGGCGAACCGCGTGCGGACGACGCCGTCGAGCCCCGCCGCGATCAGCTCGTTCGCTCGCTGCGCGATCCAGCTCGTGGCGTCGACGTCGGCCGGTCCGCCGTCCGGCGGGTTGTACTTGAAGCCGCCGTCGCGGGGCGGGTTGTGGCTCGGTGTGACGACGATCCCGTCCGCGCGACCCGGGTCGTCGGCGGCGCGGCCGCGGTTGTGGGTGAGGATCGCGTGGCTCAGGGCCGGCGTCGGCACCCACGAGTCGCGCGCGTCCACCCGCACATCCACCCCGTTTCCGACGAGCACCTCGATCGCGCTGCGCTCGGCCGGAAGCGACAGCCCGTGCGTGTCGCGTCCGAGGAACAGGGGCCCCGTGATCCCCTGCGAGCGCCGGTACTCGACGATCGCCTGCGTCGTGGCGAGGATGTGGTCTTCGTTGAAGCTCGTCGTCAGAGCCGAACCGCGGTGACCGCTCGTGCCGAACGCGACGCGCTGGGCCGGGTTCGACGCATCCGGTTTGCGGTCGTAGTACGCGGCGATCAGTTCGTCGACGTCGATGAGGTCGGATGCTTCGGCTGGCTGTCCTGCACGAGTCATGCGTTTAGTCTGCCGCGCGGCGCGGCGTTCTGTCGCCGGGTTGCATCGAGGCGGGAGAACCGCCACACGGCTCTCCCGCCTCGACGGGTGACTCAGTAGCCGACCGCGGCCAGCGCGAACTCGATCTGCTCCGGCGTGAAGCCTTCGAAGGCCAGCTGCTCGTACAGGCCCTGCCGCGAGAACGCCGTGAGCTCGAGATAGGACTCGGCCTTCTCGGCCGCTTCGGCGTTCCAGTCGGCGTCCACGAAGTCGACGGCGAACGTCGCGTCCTCCGTCGAGTACCCCTCGAACTCGAGCTGCTCGATGAGGCCGGTGCGGGAGAAGCCGGTGAGATCGAGGTACGACTGCGCCCGCCGGACCGCGTTCTCCTGGGCGAGCGTCAGCACGGGCTTCGGCGCCTCCGCGGTGACGAGGATCTCGGTGCCGGGGTCCGCCTGGCGGCCCTCCGAGAGCGTCTGCGTCAGGACGACCCAGTCGTCGCCGGTGCCGTCCGGCACAGCGAGCACGAATCCGGCGTCCTCCACCGCGGCACGGGCTTCCGCGACGGTCAGGCCGACGAGGCCCGGCACCGCCTCACGGTCGTCCACGGGGGCCGGTTCCTCGGCCACGGGCTCTTCGCGGGAGATCTGCGTGGTATCGGTGGGCGACGAGGCGCTGCTGAGGCTCGCGGCGACGGCACCGTTGATGGCGCTGATGACGATTCCGAGTGCGACGATCGCACCGGTCACGATCCACGCGACCTTCTTGTACCGGTCGTATCCGTCGAGCGGGCGTCCGTCCTTGTCGCGCGCGGCGCCGGCGAGGATCAGGATGAGATCGATCAGCCACCAGATGCCGAATCCGCCGAACGTGATCAGCTTCAGGATGCCGGTGCCGACCTTCCCCAGGTAGAAGCGGTCGACGCCGAAGACGCCGAGGAAGTACGACAGCAGCCACGCGGCGATGAACTGCTTGCCGGGAACACCGGGCGCCGCGGGCGCTTGGTACGGAGGCGGCGACGATGGCGCGGCGTACTGCGGTGCGGAGTACTGCGGCGTCGCGTCGGGGGCCGGCGCCGGCGCAGCCGGCGGGACCGGAGGAATGCTGTTCATGGACGTTCCTTCGTCGATGCGTCAATGGGGAAGGGATCGAGCGGGCGGATGCTCCCCTTGCGACTTCGCCCGCGCACGCGAACCCTCGCCGCATGCAGTGAAAGCGGCCGGGTGACTTCGCACCGACGAGGTGACCCACGGGGTTCAGCCGTATCGTTCGTGCTCCGTCGTCCCGACCGCTGACTCCATGCTCGCTGCGCACCGATCCTGCGGACGGGACGAAAGGCCCGTCGGTTTCGCATCGACCCGGACGCGGAGCGACGTGTCTTCGCCCCGGACTAGGCTGAACGCCGTGACCGACCAGCCCGAGGCTCCCCGTCGCCGCACGTACAGCTATCTCGGCCCGGCGGGCACGTTCACCGAAGCGGCGCTCGCTCAGGTTCCCGAGGCCCGAGACCAGATCTGGCGGCCCGTCCGCAACGTGGGCGAAGCGCTCAACGACGTCATCGACGGCACGTCCGACGCCGCGATGATCGCGATCGAGAACTCCGTCGACGGCGGGGTCTCGACCGCACAGGACGCGCTCGCGACCGTCCCCGGCCTCCGGATCGTGGGTGAGTATCTGGTCCCGGTCGAGTTCGTCCTCGTCGGCCGCCCGGGAACACGCCTCGAAGACGTGTCGCTCGTGGCGGCGCATCCGGTCGCCTACGCCCAGTGCTTGCAGTGGCTCACCAAGACCCTGCCCGCCCACGCGCATATCCCGGCCGCGAGCAATGTGGCCAGCGCCGTGGGCCTGATCGACGGGACGAGCGATGCGGATGCCGCGATCGCCCCGCCCGGGATCCTCGAGCACCACGAGCTCGAGCTGCTCGCCGAGAGCATCGGCGACAACCCGAACGCGGTGACCCGCTTCGTGCTCGTGGGGCGCACGGTTCCGCCGCCCCCGCCGACGGGGGCCGACAAGACATCGCTCATCGTGGAGTTGCCCGAAGACCGGCCGGGTGCGCTGCTCGAGATGCTCGAGCAGTTCGCGACGCGGGGCATCAACCTGTCGCTGCTGGCGTCCCGCCCCATCGGCGACGCCCTCGGCCGGTACCGGTTCGTGATCGATGCCGACGGGCACATCCAGGACGAGCGCATGGCCGACGCACTGCTCGGGCTCCGGCGCTTCAGCCCGAAGGTCGTGTTCCTCGGGTCGTACCCGCGCGCCGACAGGGTGGTCGTCCACTATCCCGAACGATATTCCGACGACGTGTTCGTCGAGGCCCGCGACTGGCTCCGCGGGCTGCTCAGCGGAGAACCGGAGGTCTGATGCCGACGAAGCTCGAACTCGATCCCACGAACGAGATCCACGCCCGCACGCTGGAGCGGCTCGAGACGGATGAGATCGGCTGGCTCGGCACGAACGGGCGCGACGGGTACCCGCACGCGGTGCCGGTGTGGTTCTTCTGGCACGAGGGCACGATCCTCGTGTTCGTGCAGCCGCACTCGGTGAAGACCCGCAACATCCAGGCCGACCCGAAAGTGCTGTTCCATCTCGAGACCGACGAGGTCGGCGACGACGTGCACATCATCCAGGGCACCGCCGTCATCTCGCCCGAGTCGACGAGGGTGTGGATCGACCGCCTCGGCGACGCGTACTTCGCGAAGTACCAGGCCGCCCTCGACCGCCTCGGATGGAAGATCGACCGCATCGAGGACGAGTACTCGGTCGCGGTCGTCATCACGCCCGAGAAGTTCATCGGCTGGCTGTGAGGCGCTCATGACGGCCGAACCCGTCACGGTCGGCGCGATCGTCGAGACGGTCCGCGCGCTCGTGGAATGCGAGTCGCCCTCGGCCGACCACGCGGCCGTCGCGCGATCGGCCGACGTCGTCGCCGCCGTCGGCGAACGGCTGCTGGGTGTGGCCCCTGAGCGCTTCGTGATCGACGGCGTCGCACACCTGCGCTGGCGATTCGGCGAGGAGACCCGCGTGCTGCTGCTCGCGCACCACGACACGGTGTGGCCCATCGGCACGATCGAGCGGATCCCGTTCGCGATCTCGGGCGACGTCATGACGGGTCCCGGATGCTTCGACATGAAGGTCGGCCTCGCGATGGCCCTCCACGTGATCGCGTCGCTCGACGACCGCGACGGGGTGACACTGCTCGTGACCGGCGACGAGGAGGTGGGCTCGCCGAGCTCGCGTCGCCTCATCGAAGACACGGCGCGCGGAGCGCGTGCCGCGTTCGTGCTCGAAGCGTCGGCCGACCGCGGCGCGCTCAAGCTCGAGCGCAAGGGCGTCTCGCTCTACGAGGTGGCCGTCGACGGACTCGCCGCCCACGCGGGCCTCGAGCCCGAGAAGGGCGTGAACGCGACGATCGAGCTCGCACACCAGGTCCTCGCCATCGCGGCGCTGGCCGACCCCGAGCTCGGAACCTCGGTCACGCCGACCGTCGCCGGCTCCGGGTCGACGACGAACACCGTGCCGGCGCGCGCTTCCGTCTGGGTCGACGTGCGTGCGCGCACCGCCGCCGAGCAGCAACGCGTCGACACCGCGATCCGCGCACTCGCAACGGTGACGCCCGGCGCGAGCGTGGCGGTGCGGGGCGGTGTCAACCGCCCGCCGCTCGAGGCTGCGGCATCCGCCTCTCTGTTCGCTCGTGCGCAGGCGCTCGCGGCGGGACTCGGTCTCGACCCGCTCGTCGGCGTGGCGGTCGGCGGCGGAAGCGACGGCAACTTCACCGCCGGCATCGGCGTCCCGACCCTCGACGGCCTCGGTGCTGTCGGCGGGGGAGCGCACGCCGAGCACGAGCACGTCATCGTCAGCGAGATCGCCCCGCGCACCGCCCTCGTAGCCGCGCTCGTCGCGGACCTGGCATCGTGAGACACGAAGGGGGAACCGCCCGATGAAGATCGAAGGCTTCGAGCTGCGGCGCATCGCGATGCCGCTCGTGTCGCCGTTCCGGACGTCGTTCGGCACGCAGACCGCGCGCGACATCCTGCTGGTGAAGGCGGTGACGGATGCCGCATCCGGCTGGGGCGAGTGCGTGACCCTGCCCGACCCGATCTACTCGCCCGAGTACACCGAGGGCGCCGTCGACGTCATGAAGCGGTTCCTGATCCCTGCGCTCGCGGCGGCGGGGGTGTCGGATGCGCCGGCGATGGCCGAGGCGCTCAAGAAGTTCAAGAGCCACCGCATGGCGAAGGGCGCGCTCGAGATGGCGGTGCTCGACGCCGAGCTGCGCGCCGAAGGGCGCTCGTTCGCGCGCGAGCTCGGCTCGGTGCACGACCGCGTGCCCTGCGGGGTCTCGGTCGGGATCATGGACTCGATCCCGCAGCTGCTCGACGCCGTCGGCGGTTACCTCGACGCGGGGTACGTGCGCATCAAGCTCAAGATCGAGCCGGGGTGGGACATCGAGCCCGTCCGCGCCGTGCGCGAGCGCTTCGGAGACGATGTGCTGCTCCAGGTCGACGCCAACACGGCGTACACGCTTCGCGACGCGCGCCACCTCGCGAAGCTGGACGAGTTCGACCTCCTGCTGATCGAGCAGCCCCTCGAAGAGGAGGACATGCTCGGCCACGCCGACCTCGCGAAGGTCGTGAAGACGCCCATCTGCCTCGACGAGACGATCACGTCCGCCCAGACCGCGGCCGCCGCGATCCGTCTCGACGCCACCCAGGTCATCAACATCAAGCCCGGTCGCGTGGGCGGATACCTCGAGGCCCGCCGCATCCACGACCTCGCGGCGGCGCACGGCGTGCCGGTGTGGTGCGGCGGCATGGTCGAGTCGGGCATCGGGCGCGCGGCGAACGTCGCGCTCGCGTCGTTGCCCGGATTCACCCTCCCGGGCGACGTGTCGGCGAGTGACCGCTTCTATGCGACCGACATCACCCCGCCGTTCGTCATGCGGGACGGGCACCTCGACGTCCCGCAGGGTGCGGGCCTCGGCGTCGAGCCGGTGCCCGAGATCCTCGACGAGCTCACGACCTCGGTGGAGTGGGTGCCCGCCGCCTGACGTCCGCCGCGGCGCTCGCTCAGCCGGCGAGGTCGAGCTCGTCCGCGAGCAGCTCGAGCGTCTGGGTGCGGCCGGGTGCGGCATCCGTCGGCTCCGCGTCGTACGACGCCGCGATCGGCGAGATCATGACCTCGTCGACGTCGTACTGCTGCGCGAAGGACGACAGGGCGGATGCCACGTCAGCCCCCGTGCCGACGAACCACTTGGCGCGGGCGGAAGCCATGACGGACTGCGCGAGCCCGTCGAAGCTCTCGTTCGCCTTCGCCTGCTCGACCGTCTCGAGCGGCACGAGCGGCATGTTCGTGCGCAGGCGCGCCATCATGTGGAGCTGGGGGAGCGCGCGATCCTCCGCCTCCTCGGCCGTCGGCGCGGCGATGACGTTGGCGGTGAGGAACGTGCGCGGCTCGGGGTAGCGCTCGTTCGGGCGGAACTCCGAGCGGTACAGCGCGAGGATGCGCTCGAGCCCCTCGCCCGAGAAGTGGTTCGCGAACACATACGGCAGTCCGTAGGCCGCAGCGAGGCGCGCGGAGTAGTCGCTCGATCCGAGCAGCCACACCTCGGGAACGGTCGTCGCGGCGGGCGTCGCGTGCACGCCGTAGGTGCCGCCCGACGAGTGGCTCGACGAGTTCACCAGCCGGACCGTGGCGCCCTCGCTCGACACGAGCGCCACGATGTCGGCGACGTTGTCGGGGAAGCGGTCGACGTCGCTCGTCGTGCCGCTCTGCCGCAGCAGCTGCGTGATGACGGGGTCGCTGCCCGGGGCGCGGCCGATGCCGAGGTCGATGCGCCCGGGAGCGAGCGCTTCGAGCGCCGCGAACTGCTCGGCCACGACGAGCGGCGAGTGGTTGGGCAGCATGACGCCACCCGATCCGACGCGGATGCGCTCGGTGCGCGCCGCGGCTGCCGCGACCAGCACGGGCGGGGTGGTCGACGCGACGGCGGGCATGTTGTGATGCTCGGCGAACCAGTAGCGGCGGTATCCGAGGCGATCGGCGGTCTGCACGAGATCGACGGATGCCGCGACCGCCTCCGCGCTCGTCTGCCCCGCGCGCACCGGCACGAGGTCGAGAACCGAAAGGGCGAGGCGGGGCGCAGACGTGGAAGTGCTCATCTCCGAGAGCAACCCGCGGACGCATCCGCTCATTCCTGTTCCCACCTGTTCCCATCTGCGCGAGTGCACGACTTCGCGCCCGATGCACGACGTAGCCACGTCGCCATGCGGTGCACTCGACGCCACGTCGTGCACTCGCGGCCTGGGGAGCCCTTGCGCCCACTTGCGCGTGTACGCAAGTTCTTGCGTACACTGAGCGCATGTCGAAGCGTCTCGCCGAAGTGGCGCGCAAGGTGGGGGTCAGCGAAGCGACCGTCAGTCGCGTGCTCAACGACAAGCCGGGGGTCTCGGATGCCACGCGCCAGGCCGTCCTCACGGCCCTCGACGTGCTCGGATACGAGCGCCCGACGAAGCTGCGCGGAGGGCGCGCGCGCCTCGTGGGGCTCGTGCTTCCCGAGCTGCAGAACCCGATCTTCCCCGCGCTCGCCGAGATCATCGGCGGCGGTCTGACGCAGAACGGCTACACACCGCTGCTGTGCACGCAGAACGCGGGCGGCATCACCGAATCCGATTACGTCGACCTCCTCTTGCAGCAGCAGGTGTCGGGTGTGGTCTTCCTCGGCGGCAATTACAGCCAGGCGGATGCCCCGCACGCCCACTACGAGCGACTGCGCCAGGTGAACCTCCCGACCGTGCTCGTGAACGCGCGCATCGACTCGCTCGACTTCGCGACGGTGTCGACCGACGACGGGGCCGCGGCGGAGCAGGCGATCCAGCACCTGCATCAGCTCGGCCACCGTCGCATCGGGCTTCTGCTCGGTCCGCCCGATCACATCCCTTCGCAGCGCAAGCTCGCCGCAGCCCGGCCGCTGCTCGAGAAGCTCGGGTCTCCCCTCGACGAAGAGCTCGTCGTGCGGGGCCTGTACTCGCTCGAGTCGGGTCAGGCCGGTGCTTCGCGCCTGTTCGCGTCCGGCGCGACCGCGATCGTGTGCGCGAGCGATCCGCTGGCACTGGGTGCCGTGCGCGCTGCCCGTCGCGCGGGTCTGCGTGTTCCGGAGGACGTGAGCATCGTCGGGTTCGATGACTCCGCGCTCATGAGCTGCACCGAACCGCCACTGACGACCGTGCGCCAGCCGATCGAGTCGATGGGCCGCACCGTGATCGAACTGCTCCTCTCGCAGGTCGCCGGCACGACCGAGGCCGGCGACGAGCTGCTCTTCGAGCCCGAGCTCGTCCTGCGCGGTTCGACCGGCCCCGTCCCCGAGTAGACCCCCGCGCTTCACCGCCCGGTCGCCGAGCGAGGCGCGCAGCGACGAGACGAAGCGCGCGCCGTCCGCGGTGCGCTTCGTCTCGCTCGCTCAGCGTCCGGGAAGGAGCCCGCGCACGCGTCGCTCCGCCCTGCGAGCGCGCTCACCAAGCCAACAGATAATCGCGATCTTGCAAAGAGTCATCAAACTCTTGCGCACATCAAGCGGACGCACTACCGTCATCCCTACCGAACTTTCGTTGATTCCCGATGACGAGGAGCTCAGTGGACAGCGACGTCCTGACCCGCACGAGCGAGGCAGCTGAAACCCGCGGCGTTCTCACGCCCCGCACCGACGACCCGCAGTGGTGGCGGTCCGCCGTCATCTACCAGGTGTACGTGCGCAGCTTCGCCGACGGGAACGGCGACGGCACGGGCGACCTCGCGGGAGTGCGGCAACGGCTCGGCTACCTCAAGACGCTCGGCGTCGACGCGCTGTGGTTCAACCCGTGGTACCCGAGCCCGATGGCCGACGGCGGATACGACGTGCAGGACTATCGCGACATCGACCCGCGGTTCGGAAACCTCGCCGAGGCGGAGGCGCTCATCCAGGAGGCGCTGGCGCTCGGCATCCGCACGATCATCGACATCGTCCCGAATCACGTGTCCGACCAGCATCCGTGGTTCCAGGCGGCCCTCGCGGCAGGCCCCGGCAGCCCGGAGCGTGAGCGGTTCTGGTTCCACCCGGGCAAGGGCCCGAACGGCGACGAGATGCCGACGCGGTGGGTGTCGAACTTCCAGGGCGAGACGTGGACGCGCACGACGAACCCCGACGGGACGCCGGGGGAGTGGTATCTGCACCTGTTCACGCCCGAGCAGCCCGACCTGAACTGGAACCACCCCGATGTGCGGCGCGAGCACGAGGAGATCCTGCGGTTCTGGTTCGATCGGGGCGTCGCGGGCGTGCGCATCGACTCGGCGGCCCTGCTGATCAAGGATCCCGATCTGCCCGAGGTCGGTGAGAAGCAGGGCCCCGGCTCGCACCCCACCGAGGACCGTGACGAGCTGCACGACGTCTACCGCTCGTGGCGCGCGATCGCGGACTCGTACCCCGGCACGCGCGTGCTCGTGGGCGAGATCTGGCTGCCCGACATCGTGCGGTTCACGAACTACCTGCGCCCCGACGAGATGCACACCGCGTTCAACTTCGACTTCCTCGCGCGGCCGTGGGGCGCGCAGTCGTTCCGCGAGTCGATCGACGCGACCCTCGCGGCGCACGCCCCGGTCGGCGCCCCGAGCACGTGGGTGCTCAGCAACCACGACGTCACGCGCCCCGTCACACGGTACGGGCGAGAGGACACCGCGTTCGCCTTCCTCAAGAAGCGCTTCGGCGTGCCGACCGACCCCGAGCTCGGCCTGCACCGCGCTCGTGCGGCCGCACTCCTCGTCGCGGCCCTGCCCGGCAGCCTCTACATCTACCAGGGCGACGAGCTCGGCCTGCCCGAGGTCGAGGACCTCCCGATCGAGCTCATCCAGGACCCGATGCACCACCGGTCCGGCGGCATCGATCCGGGGCGCGACGGATGCCGCGTGCCCCTGCCCTGGTCGGGCGACCGCCCGCCCTTCGGGTTCAGTCCCGACGGCGTCGAGACGTGGCTGCCGCAGCCCGAATCGTGGCGCGCGCTCACGGTCGAGGCGCAGGAGGCGGACCCCGCGTCGACGCTGAACCTGTATCGCGAGGCGCTGCGCGTGCGCCGCGACCTCGATCCCGACGTGCCGCTCGAGTGGTGGCACGACGCCGTCCCCGCCGGCACGCCCGGCGCCGACGACGTCTTGTCCTTCCGGCGCGGCGACTTCGCGTGCGTCGTGAACACCGGCGAGAGCCCCGTGCCGCTGCCCGTCGGCGCGGAGCTCCTGCTCACGAGCAGCCCGCTCGACGGCGGTCGGCTCGCGGGCAACTCCACAGCGTGGCTGCGTGTCTCCGACGAGACCACGGATGCCGGCGCATCCGACGCGGCGACGGGCACCCCGCACACCCCGGAGGGTCCCGCGGCAGCGTGACGCGGCATCCGCCACCAAGAAAGGAAAGACGATGAAGTCACCAGCAAGGGTCCTGCTCGCCGGTGTCGCCGCGGTGGCGACCGTCGGCGCACTCGTGGGCTGCTCGACGAGCAGCAGCGGAGGAGGCGACGAGAGCGGCAAGGTCGAGCTGCGCGTCGCGACCTTCCCGCCCGGAGCGGACGCCGCGGCGTACGAAGCGTTCGCCGCCCAGGAGAAGCAGTTCGAGGACGAGCACCCCGACATCGACATCATCGGCGTCGAGTACGAGTGGGAGGGCCCGACCTTCGCCGTGCAGCTCGCCGGCGGCAGCCTGCCCGACGTGTTCACGGTGCCGTTCACGGACTCCAAGACGCTGCTCGAGAACGGTCAGCTCATGGACGTCACCGCCGAGATCAAGGAGCTCGGCTACGAGGACGCGTTCAACCCGATCATCCTCGACGGGGTGAAGGACTCCGACGGCAACATCTACGGCTTCCCGCGCCAGGCCTACGCGATGGGCCTGCACTACAACCGCGACCTCTTCGAGCAGGCCGGACTCGACCCCGACCAGCCGCCCACCACGTGGGAGGAGGTGCGCGAGTACGCGAAGAAGATCACGGATGCCACGGGCAAGGCCGGCTACGCGCAGATGGCGATCAACAACACCGGCGGCTGGCAGCTCACGGCGCAGACCGTCGCGCGCGGCGGTCGCACCCAGGTCGACAACGAGGACGGCTCGGCCGAGTCGACGATCGACAACGAGGGCACCAAGGCGACGCTCGAGTTCCTCCACGACCTCAAGTGGGAGGACGGCTCCTTCGGCTCGAAGGTCGACCTCGACTGGGGCACGATCAACCAGGAGTTCGCCGCGGGCAACATCGGCATGTACACGTCGGGCTCCGACGTCTACACGGCGCTCGTGCGCGACTTCGGTCTCGAGCCCGACGTCTACGGGCTCGCGGTCGTGCCGATCGAGGGCGACGACCCCGGCACGCTCGGCGGCGGCGACATCGCCGTGATCAGCCCGACGGTCGACGATGCCACCAAGGCCGCGGCGGTCGAGTGGATCGACTGGTACTACATGCAGAAGCTCCTCGACGAGGATGCCGCGGTGCAGGACGCGAAGACGCTCAACGAGTCCGGCCAGGCCGTCGGCACGCCCGTGCTCCCCGTGCTGAGCCGCGAGCTGTACGAGGAGTCGCTCGTGTGGATCGAGGACTACATCAACGTGCCGCGCGACCAGATGAAGCCGTTCACCGACAGCATCTGGGACCAGACGCCGGTCGGCGAGCCGAAGAAGGCGACGCAGGAGATCTACGCGCTGCTCGACACCGTCGTGCAGACGGTGCTCACCGACGAGAACGCCGACATCGACGCGCTCCTCGCGCAGGCCCAGGCCGACGCGCAGGCGATCCTCGACCAGTGAGAAGCGGGGCGGATGCCGCGACGCGCCCGGTCCCGGCATCCGCCCCTTCGTTCATTGCGACGCTTCGACGAGCCCAGCGACCGACATCGGTCCGTGAGCGTGTCGAAGGGTCGACCCCACCCGTGCACAAGCTGAACGAAAGCCCCGCATGACTGCGACCCTTCCGGAACGGCCGGCCGCGGCATCCGTCGCCCCCGCCCCGCCCCCCGAGCGCCCACGCACACGGCGCACACCGCTCACGTGGTACCGCGGCGGCGGCCTCGCGAACCTGCTGTTCGTGCTGCCGATGGTGTTCGTGTTCTTCTTCTTCTCGTGGTCGCCGATCGTGCAGTCGGTGATCATGAGCCTGCAGAAGACGAACCTCATCGTGAGCGAGTGGGTCGGGTTCGACAACTACATCGCGGTGCTCAGCGACCCGCAACTGGGTCGCGCGGTCATCAACACCCTGTACTTCGCGCTGCTTGCGCTGCTCTTCGGGTTCCCGCTGCCCCTGTTCATGGCGGTGCTCATGAGCGAGGTGCGGCGTGGCAAGGGCCTCTACTCGGCGCTCGCGTACCTGCCGGTCGTGATCCCGCCGGTGGTCGCGGTGCTGCTGTGGCGCTTCTTCTACGACTCGTCGCCGAACGGCGTCTTCAACACGGCGCTCTCGTGGTTCGGCATCCCGCCGCAGCCGTGGATCTCGTCGGCGGTGCAGGCGATGCCCTCCCTCGTGCTCGAGGCGACGTGGGCGGCGGCGGGCGGGTCGATCATCATCTACCTGGCGGCACTGCTGTCGGTGCCGCCTGAGCTGTACGACGCGGCCGAGGTCGACGGTGCCGGCATCTGGCGCAAGGTGTGGCACGTCACGTTGCCGCAGCTGCGCGGAATCCTCTTCATCATGCTCATCCTGCAGGTCATCGCGACCGCGCAGGTGTTCCTCGAGCCCTTCCTGTTCACGGGCGGCGGGCCGGCCGGGGCGACGAAGACGATCCTGCTGTACATCTACGACAAGGCGTTCCGGAACTCCCTCGGCGGCGACTACGGCGAGGCGACGGCGGTCTCGGTGCTGCTGGCGATCGTGCTCGCGATCCTGTCGTGGCTGTACTTCAAGCTGACGAACCGTTGGAGCACCTCATGAGCGAGCGCACGATCGTCTCGGCATCCGAGCGCCGCCGGCCCGGCACCCGCACGGGTCTCACCGTCACGCACGTCTTCCTGTTCGCGACGCTCGTGATCGCGGGGCTCGGCCCGATCCTGTGGCTCGCGAAGGCCGCGGTCACTCCCACGCAGGACACGCTGCAGCAGCCGTTCGCGCTGTGGCCGAACGGCATCGACTGGGAGAACCTGTCGACGGCCTGGAACGACATCCACATCGATCAGTACTTCTTCAACACGATCGTGATCGCGGCGGGGGCGTGGCTCACGCAGCTGTTCATCGCGACGACGGCCGGCTACGCGCTGTCGGTGCTGCGGCCGAATTACGCGCCGATCCTCAACGGGCTCGTGCTCGCGACCCTGTTCATCCCCGGCATCGTGCTGCTCGTGCCGCTGTACCTCACGATCGTCAACCCACCGCTCCTGGGCGACGTGAGCCTGCTCAACAACTACCTCGCGGTGTGGCTGCCGATGGGCGCGAACGCGTTCAACATCCTGCTCGTGAAGCGCTTCTTCGACAGTCTCCCGCGCGAGGTGTTCGAGGCGGCGAAGACCGACGGCGCCGGACCCTTCCGGCTCTTCTGGTCGATCGTGCTTCCGATGTCGAAGCCGATCCTCGGAGTGGTGTCGGTCTTCGCGATCATCGCCGCGTGGAAGGACTACCTGTGGCCGATGCTCGTGCTGCCCGACCCCGCCGTGCAGCCGCTGTCGGTGCGCCTGCCGGCGGTGCAGTCCCAGACGGAGCTCGACGTCTTCCTCGCCGCGCTCGCGATCGCGACGCTCATCCCGATCGCGATGTTCCTCCTGTTCCAGAACGTCTTCCTGCGGTCGGCGGGGCTCGGCGGCGCGGTCAAGGGATGACGGATCGACGGATGCCGCGCGCGAACGCCCGCGCGGCATCCGGTCAGCCCGTGATCAGAGTGCCGAGACGTCGTGCCCCTTCGGCACCGTCACGATGAGGTCGCGCGGCGCGATGCGCGTGCGTACGTTCACCGCCTCGCCGAACTCATCGCCGTCGAGCTGCACCGGCTGCGCCTCGGTGGGCGCGAGCTCGATGCCCTCGCCGCGCGTGTAAAGCACGGAGTTGTCTCGCGTCGTGATCGCGAGCACCTTGCGGCCCGCGCGGAAGCGGCGCAGCACACTGTTGTCCCACGCGACCCGCCGCCACACGAAGAGCCAGCCGAACGGGCCCTTGGGCTGGAAGATCACGATGTCGAGGGCCCCATCGGTCACGGATGCCTCGGGGATGAGCTCGAGGCCGGCGGGGAGCGACCCGCAGTTGGCGAACAGCACGCTCTGCACGCGCGCGGCGTGCAGGCGGCGACCGGGAAGCTGGTACACGACGCGGAAGGGCTTCGCGTTGGCGAGCGAGCGCGCCGCGCCGTCGACGTACGCGACCCATCCGACCGTCTTCTTGAGCTGCGGGTTCGTGTTGGCGATCATCGCCGCGTCGAGCCCGATGCCTCCCATGACGACGAACGCGTGCTCGGCGATCTCGCCGTCGGGGCGCTGCAGGCGCGCCCATCCGAGGTCCATCTCGAGCGTCTCGCCGTCGAAGGTGGCGGCGACCATCGCATCCGGATCGTCGAGCGGCAGCCGCAGATTGCGCGCGAGGAGGTTGCCGGTTCCGCTCGGCACGATCGTCAGCGGAACACCGGATCCGCCCATCGCCTCGCTCACGGCGCGCACCGTCCCGTCGCCGCCCGCGACGAGCACCGCGTCGACCTTCTCGTCGAGGGCCTGCCGCGTCACGTCGTCGCCGAGGTCTTCGACCGTCGTCTCGTAGAACAGCGGCTCCGCCCATCCGGCGGCCTTCGCGTGGTCGGCGACGCTCTTGCGCAGCGCGTCGGCGTCGACCTTCGTGGGGTTGTACACGAGTGCGGCGCGCTTGCGCGGCTCGTCCTCGGCCGGGAACGGCTTCGGCTCACCCTCCTCGCCGACGCGGCGGGCCTCGCCCTCGCGTCCGGGCTTGTCGGGCTCGACATCCTCCGGCTCGCGGATCGTGTCGTCAGGTGCCGCGGCCCGCTCGGGATCCGGCGCATCCGTGTGCTCGTGCACGTCGGCGGGCTGGTCCGGATCGTCGCGGCGGGGCTCGTCCCCGGACCCGGATGCGGCTGTCATGGCTCCAACCCTAAGACCGCACCGCCACGGTGTGCGTGAAGTTCGCCCGACTAGACTCGTGGGGTGATCGATCCAGTGCTTCTTCGCGAGAATCCCGAGCTGGTCAGGCGCTCGCAGGAGGCCCGGGGGGAGTCGCCCGACACGGTCGACGCCGCGCTCGCCGCCGACCGGGCCCGCCGCCAGGCCATCGCCGCCTATGAGGAGCTGCGCGCGCAGCAGAACGCGCACGGCAAGCGCGTCGCGCAGGCTCCGAAGGAGGAGAAGGCGGCGCTCGCCGCCGAGGCGAAGGAACTGAGCGTCCGGGTGAAGGAGGCCCAGCAGGCCGTCACCGTCGCCGAGCAGGCCGCCGACGAGGCGATGGCGCGCATCGAGAACGTCATCATCGACGGTGTGCCGGCGGGGGGCGAAGCGGACTTCGTCACGCTGCGAACGCACGGCGAGGTTCCCGCGTTCTCGTTCGAGCCGCGCGACCACCTCGAGCTCGGCGAGCTGCTCGGCGCGATCGACATGGAGCGCGGCACCAAGGTGTCGGGCAGCCGCTTCTACTTCCTCACCGGGATCGGTGCGCGCCTCGAACTGGCGATCATGATGCTCGCGCTCGATCGCGCGCTCGAGGCGGGCTTCACGCCGCTCACGCCGCCCACGCTCGTGCGGCCCGAGGTCATGCGCGGCACCGGGTTCCTCGGTCAGCACTCCGACGAGGTCTACCACCTCGAAGACGACGACCTCTATCTCGTCGGCACGAGCGAGGTGCCCCTCGCCGGGTACCACATGGGCGAGATCATCGACCTCTCCAAGGGCCCCAAGCGCTACGCCGGCTGGTCGACGTGCTACCGCCGCGAGGCGGGGTCGTACGGCAAGGACACGCGCGGCATCATCCGGGTGCACCAGTTCAACAAGCTCGAGATGTTCGTCTACACGACCCTCGAGGACTCGGAGGAGGAGCACCTGCGGCTCCTCGCCCAGCAGGAGCGGATGCTGCAGGACCTCGGCCTCTCGTACCGCGTCATCGACGTCGCCGCGGGCGACCTCGGCTCGAGCGCGGCGCGCAAGTACGACATCGAGGCGTGGGTGCCGACGCAGCAGGCGTATCGCGAGCTCACGTCGACGTCGAACTGCACGACCTACCAGGCGCGTCGCCTCGACATCCGTCACCGCCCGGACGGCGGCAAGACGCAGCACGTCGCGACGCTCAACGGCACGCTCGCGACGACCCGCTGGATCGTCGCGCTGCTCGAGACCCACCAGCGGGAGGACGGCTCGGTCACCGTGCCGGAGGTGCTGCGGCCGTACCTGGGCGGGCTCGAAGTCATGGAGCCCGTGTCTTGACCGAAGCTCATCTTCCGCCCACGGGCAGCGTCAAGGTCGTCAAGCCGAAGAAGGCGGCCAAGCTCGTCGAGCGGGTCGCGCGCGACACCGAGGACCCGGCGGTCGTCGTCGAGCGGCTGCTCATCGTGCTCGACATCGACGGCACCGTGCTGCTGGAAGACGAGTCGCTCAGCCCCGGGGTCGTCGAGGCCGTCGAGCACGCGCACAAGGCGGGCCACGAGGTCATGATCGCGACCGGGCGCAGCTGGGAGGGCACGCGAGGCATCCTGCGCGTGCTGCAGATCGCGCCCGAATACGTCGTGTGCTCGAACGGCGCGGTCGTGCTCAAGCGCATCGACGCCGACGAGCTGAAGTACGAGCGCTTCCACACCGAGACGTTCGACGCGCGCGAGGTGCTCACGATCCTGCACGAGCATCTGCCCGAGGCCCGGTACATGGTCGAGCTGCCCGACGGGCACCGCCTCTACACCGAGTACCTCGAGGACTGGAACCTCGTGAACGCGCGCCGCGTCCCCTTCGATGAGCTCGGCGCGCAGCCGGTGTGCCGCGTCGTCGTCGTCTCGCCCGACAAGCGCGAACGCGACTTCCTCGAGCTCGTGGAGCGGATCGGACTGAACCAGGTCTCCTACGCGATCGGCTGGACCGCATGGCTCGACATCGCGCCGAAGGGGGTCGACAAGAGCACGGGCCTCGAGATCGTCCGTCGCGAGCTCGGCATCGATCCCGCGCACGTGCTCGTGATCGGCGATGGCCGCAACGACGTCGGCATGTTCCGCTGGGCCCTCGAGAACGGCGGTCGTGCCGTTGCGATGGAGCAGGGGCCGCAGGAAGTGCGCGACGCGGCGGGCGAGACCACCCTGTCGGTGCACGACGGAGGCGTGGCCGAGGTGCTCCGCAAGCTCTAGCGTGGGCGCGCTCCCATCCCGGCCACTGAGCGGATCGGTTGAGCCTCCGCACGCGCGTCTTTCAGAGCTTGTCCAGACACCGTTGGAACAATGGCACGACAGCGCTGTCGGCTAGACTCGACGCCTGATCGACGGATGCCGCGAAGCCGGCTTCCCGACGGGAGGGTTGTCCGAGCGGCCGATGGAGCTGGTCTTGAAAACCAGTGGGCAGCGATGTCCCGTGGGTTCGAATCCCACACCCTCCGCTAGAAGAGAGCCCGTGTGACCAAGACGACCCGGCCCGCACGACGTGGGCGCCGCACAGTGGCGCGCCACGGCGAGCTGTCGTCCCCGCATCCGTTCTCTCTGCTTCTGAAGGTGCTCGGCGTGATCGTCGCCGTGGTGCTCGCCTCCGGTGCGGGGATCGCCGCATACGCCGCGTACGACATCACGGCGAGCTTCGCCGAGGGGGCGGTCGACCTCGAGGACCAGGGTCCCGTCCCGCCCGACATCGGGGCGATCGAGAGCGAAGTCGACCTCTTCATCGCGGGCACCGATGCGTGCGAGCCCGAGTACGCGCAGTTCTTCGGCAGCCGCTGCACCGGCGCCGATGCGGGCGGCGAGCTCAACGACGTCAACCTGCTCGTGCACATCTCGGCCGAGCCGCGCCGCGTGACGGTCGTGTCGTTCCCGCGCGACCTCATGGTGCCGATCCCGTCGTGCACGCGCGCCGACGGATCGCAGACGTCCGCGATGAGCAAGCAGATGATCAACTCCGCCTACATGTACGGCGGCCTCTCGTGCGTCGTGAAGACGGTCTCGCAGCTCGCGGGGCGTCCGATCCCGTTCGCCGCGAAGGTCACGTGGGGCGGGGTCATCGAGATCACCAACGCGATCGGCGGCGTCGAGGTCTGCATCGGCAACGGCGGCATCCGCGACCGCTACACCGGCATCGACTGGCCGGCCGGTCCGCGCACGATCTCGGGCCTGGAGGCGCTGCAGTTCCTGCGCACGCGTCACGGTCTCGAGAACGGCAGTGATCTGGCCCGCATCAGCAACCAGCAGCAGTACATGTCGCGCCTCGCGAAGAAGATCATGAGCGAGGACGTGCTGTCGGACCTGCCGACGCTCCTCAAATTGGCGACCACGGCGGTCGACAACGTCACGCCGAGCGAGTCGCTCACCAACCCCGTGACGCTCATGCAGATCGCACTCGCGGTGAAGAACGTCCCGTTCGACGACATCGTCTTCGTGCAGTATCCCGTCAACGCCGACCCGTCCGACCCGAACCGCGTCGTGCCGAACTACGAGGCGGCCGAGCAGCTGTGGGCGGCGATCGACGCGAACGTGCCGATCAGCCTCACGGGCGACCCGAGCCGTGGCGGCGGCGTGATCGTGGTCGACCCCCAGCCCTCGGACCAGCCGGCCGAGACTCCCGCTCCGACCGAGCCGACGCCCGGTGCGACCGAGACGGCGACTCCTGCGCCGACGCCGGTCGAGCTGCCGTCGTCGATCTCGGGCTTCAGCGCCGACCAGGAGACGTGCTCCGCGGGCAATCTGAGGGCCAACGGCTGACGTGGCGGGTGGTTCCGCGCGGCGCGGGCCGCGGCATCCGATCGCCCGTCACGGGGCGCTCTCGGCACCCAACCCGCTTCTGCAGCTTCTGGCGATGCTCGGCGTCGTCGTGCTCGTCGCGGTCGTGAGCGCCGTCGGCGTCGGCGCCTTCGCCGTGTGGGACACCGCGCGAGCGGCCGCCGACCACGCCGTGGACCTCGAGGGGGATGAGCCGCTGCCACCCACGATCGGCGAGATCGAAGGCGGCGTGAACGTGCTGCTCGTCGGCACGGACTCGTGCGAGGGCGCGAATGCGGCGCTCTCCGGCGCGTGCCAGGCCGGCGACACCGAGGGCGAGCGCAACGACGTCACGATGCTCCTGCACATCTCGGACAACCCCCGTCGCGTGACGGTCGTCTCGTTCCCACGCGACATGCTCGTGCCGATCCCCGCGTGCCCGCGGGCGGACGGCGGCGAGTACTCGGCGATGAGCTCGCAGATGCTCAACGCCTCGTATATGTACGGCGGCCTCGCGTGCACGGTGAAGACGGTCGAGGCGCTGACGGGCGAGGACATCCAGTTCGCCGGCGCGATCCGCTGGACCGGCGTGATCAACATGTCCGATGCGATCGGCGGCGTCGACGTGTGCGTGACGGGCGATGTGCACGACCCCCACACGGGTCTGACGCTCACCGCCGGCACGCACACCCTGCAGGGCGTCCAGGCGCTCCAGTTCCTGCGCATGCGGCACGGCGTCGCCGACGGCTCCGACCTCGGGCGCATCTCCAACCAGCAGCAGTTCATGTCTTCGCTCGTGCGCAAGCTGCAGGGCGAGTCCGTGCTCTCGAACGCGTCGACGCTGTTCTCGCTCGCCACGACCGCGATGAAGCAGGTCACCGAGGGTCAGCTCCTGCTGAGCCGGTCGCTCACGAACCCTACGCTCATGGTGCAGATCGCGATGGCGGTGAAAGACGTCGACTACGCCGACATCGTCTTCGTGCAGTACCCGACGCGGTACATCCCCGGCAACGGACGCAGCGACGTCGTCCCCGTTCGCGATGCCGGCGATGTGCTCTTCGCCGCCCTGCGCGAGAACAAGCCGCTCGTGCTCACCGGTTCGACGAGCGCGGCAGCGGGTGCCCCCGAGGTGGCCGGTGAGGCCACGAAGCCGACGCCCGAGGCATCCGTCACGCCCACGCCCGGCACGACCGACGCGCCGGCGGACCCGACGGATGCCGCGACCCCGCCCCCCGCGGACGCCGCGGTCGAGCTTCCGTCGTCGATCACCGGCACGACGGCCGCACAGGTCACCTGCTCGCAGCCGCAGCGCTAGTCTTCGGCCGTCAGACGACGGCGAGGCCCTCGCGGTCGACGCGGCGGTGGTACCGCATGCCGGCCGCACCGCCGAGGAGCGCGCCGGCGAGCGTCACGACCGCGGCGCCCACCGCGGTGAGGATGCCCGCGGTCGTCGCGGTCTCGGGAGTCACCGGGATGCGCGGGAAGCCGCCGAGGGCGCCGAGGATGTCCCACTGGGCTCCGCCGACCGCCGTGACGACGGCGACGATGACGGCGATGACGATCGCCCACAGCCAGACGGCGAGTCCCTGCTTGACGCCGCTGAACCGGGCCATGCGTCCGGCGACGTAACCGCCGGCGAAGTACGCGATGAACAGCACGAGCGCGAGGGCGATCGCGCCGACGATGGTGGTGACGCCCATGTTGTCGGCGGCGGCGTTCGCGGCATCTTCCGCCGCATCCGGGGCGACAGCGCCGATGGCGCCGCCGATCGCGGCGATGAGGGCGGTCAGCAGGAGCGCGAGACCCATCGCGGCGATCCAGCCGAAGAACGCGGAGCCGAACTTGAACCCGCCGAAGCGCTCCTCTTCGCGGGCGAGGACCTCTTCGCGGAGGGGGCGATCGTCGGTGCGGGCCGGTGCGACGTCGCCGTCGTGACGGGCGGCCGCGGTGTCGCGGTCGTAGGTCGAGGCGTCGTCGAGGCGCTGGGTCGGGGCGACCTGCTCATGGCGGTCAGGAGTGTCGGTCATGGCCCCGAGTCTGGGGCCCGCGAGCCGTGCGGACAGCGGGGTTGCGGGCGCGGCATCCGGGTCGTATCCTCCGGCTTCCGGAGCCGCCGGCGGTTCTTGACGTGCACGGGTCCGGGTTATGATTGCTGAGCGCATCTGTATGGCTTCGGCGATCGGATGCCTGGAGACGTCGCATAGTCAGGCCTAGTGCACCACCCTGCTAAGGTGGAGTCCCCTCCGGGGGACCGAGGGTTCAAATCCCTCCGTCTCCGCCAAGTAAATGCCTGGTCAGCGCCGTTCTGCGTTGCCGGATCGGCCCTTCTGCGTAAACGCTGCGCAAGATTCTTTACGTGCATCGCCCCGGCGTCGCTCGCCTGGTGGCTCGTCTCACTTGGTGTTTCCGCGCGTTCAAGAGGTTCATCCGCGTTGAGGGCGGGGGAAACCATCCCTCGGTCTCCGCCGTGAAAGCACGAATGGGTGACGACGACGAGCCAACGTGCACGTGGGGCCCGTATGTGGACGGCGGTCATCGATGATCTACGATCGCTGTCCGTTCCTGGCCCGTAACCTGCTAGCTCGACCGATTGAGTCGTCGATTCCCTCTACTCGCGTCCCAGCAGGCGTTGCCTCCACGTCAACCGATCGTTCGAGTGTGTTGCCCGCCGGGGCATGGCATCGATTTCTGTGGCTCGCTGCACTCGGGAGAGGCGGTCCTCTCTTCGCTGTAGCGTCCAACCTCGCTGCGCCATCACCACTTGACCGAACCACCCCCACTTTGGCAGACGTGCCCAAAGGGGAAGGAGACCACTGATCAGGAGGAGTATCGACCAGGCCCCTGGTATCAGTCCGTAGATGAATGGTCCGGCGAACGCAGTCGCGAGCGGAAAGCTAATCGTGAGTGCCGACGCTCCGACGGCGGCTATTACGAGAATGAACGCGAAAGGGGTTCGTTCGTCCTTCCAGGTGGGCACCTCCAAGCGGAATCGCGCCAACCCGTGCAGCGCAATGAGCTCGAGGGACATGATCACAGAGAGCGACGCAGCCACAATCCAGACGTCGGCCACAGCGGCCGCGGGTGTTTGCGCGCCCAAGGCCCAGGCGAGGGGTACAGTCAGGGCCATGGCAATCGTGGCCAAGTACCAGGTCGCGACGGTCCAGCTTGCTGCTGGAGAGGAGTAGGGGCTCTCGCGAAACCGCGACATCACACTGGCAGACCGCTTTGTCGCAAGAGAGTGAACGGCCCGTGTCTTTGCGAGCGAGTCTTCGAGCTGCTTCTGACGTACCCGCCGAGACAGTGGCAGCACCTCGGCGAGGACGACTGTCACGGCTACCGCGACCGCTCCGAGTGCGATGCCCGCCACCGTGTCATTGGCTGCCGATCGATCGTCTGCGCCGGGTGCGACCAGAGCGAGAGTGCTCATCGTCGCCCACATGCTGGCGAGGAAGCCGCAGAGGCTGGCAGTACCGACCACAAACCCTGGCGCGAACTTCCCGACCTTCACCACCGAGAGCGCCAGCAGAGCGGTGACGAGCGTGGGAAGTACCGGATCGACTGTCTCAGCAAAGGGCACAGTGGGCTGAAGGAAAAGGTCGGGGCCGACGGAACGCGTCGGGTTCCGAACCAATTCGAAGAACCCTGTGAGCCACATGACGGTGGCTGCTCCGAGGAGGCCGCTCAGAATCAGCCCCCCTCCTCGAATGGCGACCCGTCGAAGGATGTCGGACTCGAGAACGTTGCTCGCCTGCTCCTTCGACATGGTTTCTGCCATGGCCGAATCATAGGCGTCTGGGTCTCGCCTGCCGGCACCTTCAAACTTGCATGCGTGCCCGACCAAGATCTACAAGCCCTGCCGCGAGGCCGGCTCTCGGCACCGGTTCCTCTTAGCCAACCGTCGCCGTCGCGCGTACTAATACTCGGCGTAAGGACGTCCCAACGTCGGGACCCGCCAGTCGCCGCGCAGCTCGGCCCACTTGGGTGGGTGGCGGCCCGAGTTGAGAGTGGCGCCGGACTCTCGATCCTGAGAGCTTAGAAGGCGATGGACATCGACAAGATCCGCAGTGCGGCGGAAGAGTGGGTTGCTGCCGGTAGAGACGAGGACGTGCTCCGCTACAAACGGTGTCGAATCGTCTATGAAGCGATTGGTGACGCATCCGGTGAGCTCATGGTTGAACTGGCAGCCGAGTTCGGCGCCCGGGCGGGCATCAGTGTCGTAAGCGTCAGGCAGCAGCGCGACGCCTGGCGCCTCGCGCTCCGTGGCTCCGTACCCACTGTTGAGACCATCAAGGCCGCGAGTCGACTGACGACCCAGGGGGTGAAGGGCCTCGCTGAAGCGCGCGACCGCCTGGCGAGCGTCAAGCGTTCCGAGGCGGACTTCATCGCTGAAGCTGAACGCATCTGGCGGGTGTTCGAGGCCGCGAAGAAAGCACGCGACCGGTAGCGGTGAGTACGCGAACCACGCCATCGCGCCGACGGGGCCATCGACGCCATCGGGCAGACTTGCGGCGATGACGGGGAGCGCGACCTCGAGCAGGTGCCCGCCTGGGCCCGGGGGAGACGCCGGCGCAAAGACGCCCAACACCGTCAACGACGCGACCTTTGTCGAATCCAGACTCCACTCGCTCCGAACGCGGAACGCGGCCGCATCTCGGTAAGCACCAACCGGACCATCCTGGGGGCCGCGCCTTCGTCATACATGCAATTGATTGAGAGGAAGGCTCAGGTCAGTTCCGACAGGGTCGACGAACTCGTCGAGGCACGTCGTGCCCGCGGCCTTGCTTCGCTCCGACTCGTTCGACGCCTACTTCATCGAGCGCCGAGAGCGACTATGTGTATTGGCCGAACGCGCCATGGGGAACGCGGTCCCACGGGATGTCGATCAGGGTGCCGAGCTGTCGACCCGGCACCAATGTCTCTGCCGAATACTTCTAAAAGCCCAGGCGTCGCATGTCCTCACTGAAGTCCGGCATAGCCGCGTCGCGACGCCTCCGTTCGGCCATGGACTCCTCCCATTGTTCTCGCGAAACGGAGTGGTCCGAGCTATCGACTTTCACGACGAGCGTGTCGATCATTTCCTTGCCGAAAAGCCCGCCCCGCCGTGTCCTGAATAGTCTCGCGCATCCGCCCCAACTCGATTCGAACGTCCAACCCTCCCGAACGTGGTCCACGACGGCTCGTTTGAGCAATTCAGCCACCGTCCGGTTGTACGCGTGTCGTGACAGATGGAGAAACAACTCGTACTGGCGGCGGTACTCGGCGTCACTCAACATGCCGCCAGGGTACTTGACGGGTGCAGGCCGGCGAGGAGTTACGTACGTCGCGCCTTCGTGCACACTCGGCGTGTTCGAACTCGATACTCGCTACGCGCGCGACTTGACTGCAGCCCTATGACAGAATGCGGCTACGAGAATCAGCGATCTGGCGGAGCCCGTGGCGGTTATCGCACACGCCGACGAGAGATTGGAGAACGGATGGACTTCTGGGGCGTTCTGCTCGTCATCGTAGGGATCGTGGTCGGGCTCTGGATCCTCTGGAAGCTGATCGGTGGAGTCGCGAACCTCGCACTATCGGGTCATGACAGGCGCTTCCGTGAGAGTCCGATCGGGGCTGCCATCATACGGATTGGAGAGCAATCCGGAACCAACGACGGTTCGCCTGCCGCGAAGGCACGAGCGGCGGCGATGTTCGAGGACATGCTTCGGCACAGCCCGTTCACCTTTGATGCAGATGGGATCTCTAAAGCTGAAGCAGTCGAGGGCTATGAGATCGCGGTTCGAGCAAGCCGGTTCCCGATCTCCGTCGAAGCGGCGTACGCCGTGACCGGCGCGGCAGATTACGAGGAGCTGTTGGACTGGTCCCAAGACAAGGCAGCTGTCGCGATGGCAAGTGCATTTGTAGCCCTTTACCCCAAATGGCCAACGGCTCATCGCACCGGATCACTGGAAGTCGCGAAGCTGGAGAGGGGTCGATGGGCAATGATGATGGTGCTTCTTGAAGGTCGCGCGCAACGCGAAGGACTGCTCGCCGCCTGACTGGCGACTGGACGGCACCCTCAACAATGCTCCGACCTTGTCGGAGTCTCGACCTCGGTGAGGAAGCTCAGCCTCCATAGCGCTTCGAGTGTCCTCCAGTGGCGCAGTCCCTCACTAAGCCGAAACCCGCGTAGGACAGTGAGGAGTCTGGCGACAGCATCAGAAACCCTTGCGAAAGCACTCGAATCGAGACGAGTCTGAAGTAGTGGCCGCCTCCCACGCGAGGGACATCGTCGGTGGGATCCTGCGTAAGAAGCGCGTAACCTGAACGCCCCCCAACACCCCTAACCCTCCACGAACACGTCCGTGAACCCCCGCAACTCAACGGAACCACGGCTGAACGCGCGCGACCATCCGCGTAGGGGCCCGGGTGCAATCCCTCCGTCTCCGCCAAATAAATGCCTGATCATCACCAATTCGCGGCGCCGAGTCGGCTGATCTGCGTAAAATCTGCGCAGGACTCTTTACGCAAAACACCTGGTGTCGCTCTCGCTCGTGGCCGCCCGCCCCTCTTTCCGCAGGTTTGAAGGGTTCGTCCACGTCAGGGGCCGGGGAAACCATCCCTCGGTCTCGAGCGTGAGACACGGGGTGGCGACACAGGTGTGGGCCTGACTCACCCCGGCATGTCCGGAGAGTTGTTTGTTGGTGTCAGCCGGCTCTCTCGACCGGTTCGATGCGAGCGTAGTCGAGCTGCTCGACCTCGAGTGGGGTGAGGTCGTCGATCGAGCCGTGGGTGCGTTCGGTGTTGAACCACAGCACCCAGGACGCAGTCGCCGCCTCGACCTGGTCGACGTCCCGCCACGGGCCGTCGTGGTGGATGAGTTCGGACTTGTAGAGCCCGATCTGCGACTCTGCGAGAGAGTTGTCGTAGGCGTCGCCGACGCTGCCGACGGACGGATCGATGCCCTCGTCGAAGAGCCGGTCGGTGAAGGCGATCGACGTGTAGACGCTGCCCGCATCGGTGTGATGCGTGAGCCCGCCGAACCCAGCGACGCCTTCACGACGGCGGGTCCACAGAGCCATGTCGAGGCAGTCCAGCACGAGCGGCGTGGTCATGCTCGTGGCGGCGCGCCAGCCGAGGATGCGGCGGGAGTGCGCATCGAACACGAACGCGACATAGACCCACCCCGACCACGTCCAGACGTAGGTGAAGTCGGCGACCCAGAGCTGGTTCGTGCGGAACCTCGCGAAGTGCCGGTCGACGAGGTCGGCTGGCCTGGTCTCCCGCAGATCCGTGTCGACCGGACGCTTGCGCTTCCCGCGGACGACGCCAGCGATCCCGAGTTCTCGCATGAGGCGTTCGACCGTGCAACGCGCGATGTCGTGCCCATCACGGCGGAGCCGCAGCCAGAGCTTGCGGGCGCCGAGAACCTTTCGATGGTCGATCCACGTCTGCAGGATGATCGGCTTCCACCGCTCATCCAACAGTTTCCGCGACGACGACCCGCGCCCGCGAGCGTCGTAGTAGGTCGATGGGGCGACCTAGCAGCCGTGCTGGGTGAGCACGGCGCAGATCGACTCGACACCCCATCGCAGCCCGCCATCACGGCGGTCCTTGTGGTCGCTGATGAACGCGACTATCGCTTCTGTGGCCGGTCGAGCTCGGCCGCGAAGAAAGCCGATGCCGCCTTCAAGATCTCGTTCGCGCGACGCAACTCGGCATTCTCCCGCTTGAGCCGCTTGATCTCCTCCGCCGCCTCGGTCGTGACCCCCGGCCGTTGCCCGGTGTCGACCTGGTTGCGGCGGATCCAGGTCCGGATGGTTTCCGGCGAGCCGATGCCGAGCATCTGCGCGGTCGCCGTCATCGCGGCGTACTCACTCGGATAGTCGGGCCGCAACTCGGCGACCATGCGGACAGCGCGCTCACGAAGCTCGCGCGGATACTTGCTGGGACGTCCCATGAGACAGATCCTTCCAAGGAATCTTGTCTCCGGACATGCCGGGGTGAGTCAGCCAGCAGCGCGGATACCGTTTCCATGCGCGCATCGCGCGGTTGACACGCCCTTTCGGGCGGCGGTGGCACCCCATCTGACTAATGGATTCGCGGCGAACGGGCGCGCCTTCCCTTGGTCAGACTTCAGAGCTCCCCGCTCTTGATCACAGTGGCGGGATCCTCATGCGGGTATCGCCCGGCTGCGGGACCTGCGCGGGCGGACGGGCACCTCCGACGACCGAAGACTGGCATCGCCTCGTACCGGTCTCCATACCTCGTACCGGTCTCCATAGTGGCGCAATGCCTGCCGCCCTTATCGAGGTTCGCCGCCAGTACTCCGTCGACGAGGAAATTGCCATCATCGACGCGGTCCACAGCGCCCTGGTCACGGCCTTCCGGATTCCGCCGGAGGACCGCAACGTCCGACTGATCGTCCACGAACCTCATCTCTTCGCCTGCTCGCCAGACCTCACTCATCCGGAGTATCGGACGATCGTCACCATCGACTGCTTCGCCGGCCGCTCGCTGGACGCGAAGCGCAAGCTGTACGCCGCGATCGTCGAGCGGCTGGGCGCGCTCGGCATCCCAGGGGATCACGTGTCGACCATCGTGCACGAGATCGACCGCCACAACTGGGGCCTCGGCGGTGGCCACGCCGCCAGCGATGTCGACCTCGGGTTCACCGTCAACGTCTAGGCCACCACAGATCACCAATCGGGCATTGCGCGAATGGGGCTCGTTGCGGGCCGCCGGGGGTGAGCCTGAAGCGGGGGCTCCTAGCCCCGGCGCAAGTCGTCAGCGCGTCGGCGCCGACCTAGAATGAGGCGGTGTCGCGCCTCCTGCTGATCCTGGGTGGCGGTCTTGCACTAGGCGCGATCGTGTGCGGGATTCAATTCTTCCTGATTCGTGCCGGGCGATTTCGACGCAACCCGTATCTCGGTCTCCCTGGATACTCATCCGAGACCGATAAGGTCTGGACGCGTGCCCACGAGGCCGCAGCACCGTGGATCGGTCGCGCTGGCGTTGTAGCCGCGGTCTCGGCGGCCGTCGCCGGCATCGGCCTTGCCACCGGCGCAGGGCTTGAAGGACGGGACGTCGTCACCGTTGCCAGCGCTTCAATCGGCGTCATCGCAGCGGGGCTCTACGTATTCGGAGCGAACTACGCCGCCCACCAAGCCACGAAACGGATGAGGCGACGGCGGTGATCGCGGTGCGACGCGATACCCCGTGCTGGGTCGTTCAGCGGTCGTCGATGTCAACCAGCCACCCGGCGAGTGATCGAGCCGTCCGGTCGCCGGGGGCATCGCTGGTGCTGTTGCATTCTGGCTGTGGCGCGGCTCCAACTACTTGCGAAGGCAGCCGCACGCCGCGGGCGGGCTCCAGCGTGGCGGTGCCGGGTCGAGGCACGATCTCGACAACGTAACGTGACGGGCGCGCGCCAGCGAACACCCCGCCGCCAAGCTCACGGCGTACCATCGGCCACTCTTCACCCTCAGCGGGCATGACGGCATCCGGTGGAGCGCCGTGACCAGGACGACGCAACGACCGACGCTCCTCGACCTCGTGCATGACTGCGTGCACGGCGGTCACGCGGCCGTGCACTCGATCGGCGAGTTCCTCTTCGTGGTGCGACTCGATCGCGTCCACCGTGGCGATCAGTGCCGAACCGAGCAGTTCGGCCAATGATGGATCCGGGGTTCGTGTGGCGACGCCGAAGTCGACCTCGTCTCCGACTCCGAATGCGTCACCGCAGCACGCCCACTCCCACTCCGTCAGCCACACGCGGGTCATGCAGGCCACGGTAGCGAGTGATCAGCTTCCCATCTGCACCGGCCCGAACATCGGTGGTCTATCTGTCGGCGACGCTCGAGAACCCGGCCAAAACGACGCTTGAAAACTAGGCCACCCAGACCAGATTGGGTGGGTGATCTCCTTGGAAGATTGGGCGTTGATCAGGCGGCTGGTCGCGGACGGGGTTCC